>LSQX01220704.1_pt1 | contig 285808 bp, 209 predicted proteins | sample 654561 | NCBI WGS metagenome assembly LSQX01 (sample SAMN04489861, study PRJNA283612) | anaerobic digester metagenome | isolation source: 4 biogas reactors fed with cattle manure at either 37C or 55C with and... | place: Denmark: Kongens Lyngby | collected 2014 | reverse complement strand
GGGGCGCGGGGAATAACAGCAGAGGTGGCGGATCGATAAAGCCCCTGGAAGGCCCTGCAGGCAGCGCGGGAATATGGCTGGAGACCGTGATCGATGACGGCTGTTGAATCGAAATGCGGAAAGGTCGGAATTTAAAAAACGATAATGAAATATAAGCGATTGATTAACAATTAAAAGGGAAAATAGCCCAATGATAGAACTGAAATTATTTAGAAAAATTCTAAAAAATGCTATGAAAGTTAAAAAAATTAAGTATATTTGCCGCCAATTTGTGTCTTACTTGATCTCGATGAGCTATTCTGTGAAAATACCGTTTCCCAGGAAACCGAACTTTGCCTGCCGCAAAGTCGCTTTCACGGCATTGCTAATGCTGTCGTTTTTCGCTTTGCCGGTACGGGCGCAAAAAATAACCGTCAGCAACAATCTGCTTTACGACCTGTCCGGCACCCCCAATCTGCGTGTCGAGTTTCCGGTCTCCGAACGTTGGTCGATCGGTGTTACGGGCGGACTGAAGCCTTGGCCCCGTTTCTTTTTCTGGGATCGGGAATATGTGCAGAACACGACGCACTGGCGGCATTTTCTGGTAGCTCCTGAGATACGCTTCTACCCGGATCAAGTCTACGAGAAATGGTTTCTGGGAGCAGATCTCATCTATACCCATTACAATGTCGGAAACGTGGAGTTTCCGTTCGGCCTGTATCCGGATGCCAAAAATTACCGGCTGCAGGGAGATTTTTACGGGGCGGGCCTTTTCGCAGGACGTTCGTGGTGGCTGTCCGACCATTTCCGGCTGGAAGCATTGGCGGGACTCGCGGCCGGCTATGCCGCCTATGACAAATATACATGCGATCATTGCGGACCGAAAGTGGGTGAAGAGACAAAAATCGGTCTCGTCCCGCAAGTCGCGCTGAACATAGCTTACAACCCTGTCGCCGCTCCGTCCGAGCCGCCCTCCCCTCCTCTCCTCCCTGTACGGCCTTCCGAGCCTGCGCGGGTGGAAGCCCCGCAGCTCTTCGAAGGGCATCTTGCCGAGAGCCTTCCCGTCAAGAGTGAAGGAGAGAAGCTTGCGACAAAACTTCCCTGGGTGCTATCCATGCGTGATTATCAACCCATAGCGGAGATTCTTCCCCCTCAAAAAGACAGCGCGATGTTTGTTTTCTTTGAGTTGAGCAGTACTGAACTGAAACGGAACTATCGAAGCAACGCGCAGACCCTCGACTCTATTGTCAACGTTGCCGGCCGCATCCTGCGGGACACCTTGTCCGGAATCGGAGTCATTCAGATCGTCGGCCTGGCCTCCATCGAAGGCCCAGAGCCGAACAATGTCCGGTTGTCCGACGGCCGGGCTGCTGCGCTGAAGCAGTATATGCAAGGGGAACTCGGGATTTCCGACCAGCATTTCGAGGCGGTCGGAAAGGGGGAGGCGTGGGATTGGTTCCGTGCCCAGGTGGCTGACTTGCCGTCGAGGACACAAGACCTTACCGAAAAGGACATCACCGGCATCCTTCACATCATCGACACAGAACCCGATCCGGACCGCAGGGAAGCGCTGCTGAAGGCAAACGGCAAAGTATTTCAGGCTTTGATCGCCACCCTGCTCGCCGACCAGCGGAATTCCGGCTACATCCGGATCTATTATGAAGATTTGTCTCCGACGGCAAGTCCTCAAATGCAGCAGATCAACACCTTGATCCAGGCTGGGGAATATCCGCAGGCAATCTCGCTGTACCAAGGGGATGCCGTGCGTCAGAATGACCCGGAAGCCCTGAACGCCTTCGCGCTCGCGTCCTATTTTCAGGCGCTTCGTTCCGAAGACGAGTCCGCCGAAGAAGCGGCCGTAGAAAAATTGCGGGAAGCAGCCGAGCGGGGTTCCGGATCCGCGGCCGCCAACCTCCGGGAAATCGAAACATACCGACGCGAACGCGCCCTGTACGAACAGGCCGAAGAAGAACGAGAACGTTACCAAGAAGAAATGAAACGCTATGAGGCCGCGATGGAACTATACCAAGCGGAGAAAGCCATCTATGATTCGGAATATCGCCTTTACAACAGAAGGAACAAACGTAAAAACTATTAGATAAATTAAAACAACTCAAATCAACAACATGATGCGAACACATTTCAAACTGGCATTGGCAGGAGCGATAGCCCTGGCAAGCCTTGTCTCGTGCAACAAAGAAAACGAGACAATCGACCCCAACTCCAACAAGACGGACGAGGTTCTCACTCAGTTCGTTTTCAACATCTCGACGGGCAACACGCCCACGACCCGGCAGTCCGGAGCCAACACGCAGGCAACCGTTAGCGAGACCTTCCGCGGAATGGAGAAAGCCATGCTCATAGCTTACAAGCTGAACGCGAACGGAAGTCATGTCGCCTCGGACGCCGATCCGGCCGACAAGGTGTTCAACCTCGACCGCATCCTCAATGCAGGGGAGATCGATCAGAACAAATCTCGCCGCGTTGTGGAACTGTCCGTCCCGACCGGCACCAACACCTTTATGTTCTATGCGAAAGCCTTCAAGGATGGGACCGATGAACAGCAAGGCAAAATCGCCTTCACGGTGGATCAGGATCCGGCGAATACTGTTTTCAAACTTTCCTCCCGCCTTCTCGCGGAAAAAGAGAACGCTTACGAGAAGGAAAAGGAACTCCTGGGCTTCATCTTGACTCATATGATCAAGTCCAAGCTTTCCACTTCCGTCCCGGTTGTTTTCAACGGAGAGTCGGACAACACCGGGTACTCTTGGAAATGGTACGGGGATCAGAAAAAAGCAGGTAATACGCTCAGTCCTCTTGGCGACATCATGGCGGAAACTTTCGTCGGCTTGACCACGATCAAGGCTGGCGAAGTCCGCGCCGGTTCAGGCCCGTCCGTCGCCCGGACCATCGGTGATCTCTGGACCGTAATCAGCAATGTCGACGGCGCGATCCCGACCACTTTGGACGAAGCCATCGCGAAGGCTGTTGCCAGCGAGGTCACTGGCCGGCTCGGACTCTTCTTCACAGAAAAAGGTCCCAACTGCCAATTCAGACCGATGGCCAACATCATCCCCAACACGGAAGGATTACCCGGCGCGCCCACCAATCTCGCTCTGATCGCCGCGGACAACCTCAACGAGTTCCCGATGAACTACAAAATGCCGCAAGGGGCCGCACAAATTGCCTACATAGACAACACGATACCTGGAGATCCGATGGATGTCTCCGCGATCGCCTTCACCTACCAGGCAACGGACATTATCACAGGCATTGGCAGCGACTCGGATCCGAAACGGGTGTTCTATCCGGCCGAACTGACCTATTTCGGCAACAGCCCGATCCGCGTTTCCAATGAGGAACATATCACCACCGACTACCCGCAAGGCGTCGCCAACTGGATCAACAACGCAAGTTGGTCAAGTGACTGGACCGTAAACGGGGCAGTTGCCTCCACGACCAAGAGTGTCGCCATGAGGGATAACATCAACTACGGGACGGCCTTGCTGAAGACGACCCTGAGTTACTCTGCCGCTGCCTTGAACGACAATCGCGAGGCCATCACGGGAGAAGAAAACAACGTCATCCCGGTCACGGCGGACGCCTTCACCTTCAGGGGTATCATGATCGGCGGACAGAACGAACAGATGGGATGGGACTTCACCCGCAAGTACAAGACCAGCGCAGAAGCCGATGCTGCAGGACAGACGGGCGCGGAGAAATTCGATGGAATCATCTTCGACTCGCAAATTCCGAATGTCGCGATTCCGGCCACCGGCACATCCGAACCGAACTATACCCTCGTGTTCGACAACTGGGATTCCAGTCTGGGCGCATCCCAGAGCGATGTCGTGGTCGCGCTTGAATTCGTGAACAATTCCGGCCAGGACTTCTGGGGCCTCCACAACCTGGTCCGCAACGGGGCCACTTTCTATCTGCTCGGAAAATTGTCCATCGCCAATGCCGTCAATGATATCGTCTGGCCTACAAACTATGCGCTTCCTCCTTACGACGCCAGCGGCGCAACCATCCAGGAGAAGCGTATCTTCATCCAGGATTACATGACCACGGCGAACTTCTCGATTGGACAGAATTCCCTTCAGAAGGCCTATATGACCGTTCCGGATCTCCGGGCAAGCCATGTTTCGGTCGGACTTTCCGTGGACATCGTATGGTCTACGGGTCTTACCTTCAACACCGTCTTGGGCAGCAATTAATCCATCTACCGATGATCCATTCTGTGTTCAGAACTCTCTTCATCCTTTTCTGCGGGGCAGCGGCTCTGTCGGGCTGCTGCCTCGTGGACGAGGATTTGCGTGACTGCAACACAGAACACAAGTTCCGGTACGAACTGCATTTGATCACGAATTTCGACACCGAACTGCAGGAAGTACTTGGGAAAGACGAAGACCGACCGGTACGGGAAGCCCTCAGAAACGATCTGAAAGGGGTCTTCACGGATTTCGGACAGGATCTCGATCTTTCCTTCTTCGCTACCGGTCTTGATTCCACACGGCTGTTCCGGGAACAGGTGACGATGAACGCCAACCGTTCCGAAATCTCCCTGTTCCTCCCGGAACGCCCCTATCTGCACACTGCCGTCGCGAATGTCGCGGAAAACGGTATCGTCAGCCTCTCGAACGAAGGGCGGCGCCACCTTTCTTCCCTTCGGCAGAAGCAGGAGACGGCAGATCCCCACCGTACAGGCTTGTTCACCGGCAGAATGCCCCTGGACGGAGTATCACTCGACAGGGAAATGGGACTGTATATGGCCAACTGCGCAGCCGCGCTGGTTGTCAACACCTCAGAAGAGGGATTCAGGAGCATGACCGCAACCGCTTCCGGGTTCGCCGACAGTTTTTCGATTTGCGACAGTATCTTCCGTTATTCAGAACCCGTACTTATCAGCACGAAGCAACTGTCACCCGAAGAGGGGGATCAGCGCTGCTTCGTCACAGTCAATTTTCCGTCCCGGGATTATCCCGCGACCCGCAGCGTGACGGAAACGACGGAACCTTTCCGTTCGGAAAACGCGCCTGAGGCCTTGTGGCATTTCAGAACCTATGTCACCCTTGCGGATAATTCGGTCACGGAAACGACACTGGGAGTGACCAAGCCGCTCCGCGCGGGTCAGTTGATGATCTTGAAAGCGAAGGTGCTGCCCGACGGCAGCGTTCAGCCCCACGATCCGACCGTCGGGATGAGCGTGGTGCTGGACTGGGGAGAAGGAATAGGAGGAGACATCGAGTTATGAGAAAATGGAACCATAAACTTCTGCTTGCCTGCATGCCGGCCTTGCTGTGCGGATGTATTTCCGAACAGCTTCCCGAGGTGACAGGAACGGCAGAGCCCGTACCGGTTCTCTTTTCGCTTTCGCTTCCCGCTTCCCCGGCCACACGGGCTACCGACGAGGTCACGCAGGTCGACAACGTCTTCCGCGGAATCGAAAACATCACCTTGATTCCGTTCGCGACCCACGGCGCCATCGCCGCGGGAGATGAACGGCTCGCTCACTGTGACGGGCTGGAAAACATCACCTCCCTGTACCCCAACAACAATTCCAAACTGTACGAGCGCAAATGGATGCCTCGGTACACCTCTTCCTTCCTTTTCTACGGAACGGCCAACGCCATTTCCGGCAAGAAGGAGGAAGATGGGTCGCTGATCGCGTCGGGACTGGACGGGAAAACGCCGGCCGAGATTTCCTTCTCCCCCGATCCGATCCTGCAACAACCCGTCTCGGGAGAGACGGAAGCGGCGCTTCTCGCTTATCTGAACGGCATCGCCTACGTGGAGTACACGTATTGGTGGTGGCAAACCATTACCTCTACATGGGTGGAGTTCATCCAGGATGGTCCTGCGACAAGCCCCCTTATCGACATTTTTTACACATTCACGAATCAGGAGAAACTGATGGCCGGATCCAGCGAGAGTCTCCGCTCGCATGTCGAATGGCTCTACACAGAACTCCAATCACTCAATCTGAATTGGTTATCACAGCGGGAGCGTAACCTCAGGACAGCCATACTGAATGCCATTCTGAGCCAGGGTGTGATCCTTGACGCAAATTCCAGGATCGTGTTTCCCACGAATATGAGCGGATATCCCGGAGACGGTCTTCCCGCAGGATCCGCCGCCGTGCGCTGGGACGGGTCACAATTCGTGGCCGGAGAAGCGACCGGCGCCCTTCTGGCACAGACAGACCGATACTGCTACCCGATCCGCCTGTGGTATTACACCAACAGCCGGATCAACACCACTGAAAATGAGAGCAAGACCTACTCCTTCCTGAACAACAATGTCTATTCGGACGGGAGCACGTACAGCACGTGGCAGATGATTCTGTCGCAGTACGAAAAGGCCCCCGGATCCATCAGGCCGGAAACCGTGGGAGCCGCCCTCATCAATCCCGTCCAGTACGGGCCCGGATTGCTTGAGATAACGCTCAATCGGCTACCCACCGCCAACTTGCCGGACCGGAACAACCAAACTGTGAAGGTGAACCACACCCTGTTCCCGGTCACGGGGCTGATCATCGGAGGTCAGCGCGTCCAGAATTTCGGATTCACGCCGACCGGACAAGAAGACTATTACATCTACGACACAAAGTTCAGCGCGACAGCCTATTTGAGCAATACTGTCCCTGCGGTTCCGCTTCGTACACTGGTTCTGGAATCCATAGAGGACGCGGTGATCCATTTTGCCGTGGAATTGCAGAACAATACCGACCAGGAATTCGAAGGAGCGACCGGGCGGATTCTCCCCGGAAGCCGCTTCTATCTCCTCGGGAAACTCGATCTCAACGACCTCACCGATGCGGAGCGCATGCGGGAGGGCGTCCTCGTACGGCGCGTGTTCGAACAGGACCGGAAGACCTCGGTCACCCTCGATGTCACGACCCTTGCGAATGCCTACAACGCCGTTCCCGACCTGCGGGAACCGCAGCTCCAGATCGGAGTCACGGCCTACATAGACTGGGTGATGTCCACCCCGGCAATTGTTCCTTTATATTGATCGGCATGAGAAGAACCCTTTCCATCCTGTTCTGCCTAACGGCACTGCTGCTGACCGGAAGTTGTTCCCGCCGGCAGTTGGATGATTATCTGGACTCTCAATTGACGGTCCGGGTATTCATACCGGCAGAACGAGTGACCCGCTCCGAAATAGGAGAGACCGGTTCCCAGCAGGAGGAAAAAGCGATCAAGCGGCTGCAGATCTGGGTGTTCCGTCACAGTGACGGTAGCCTCATCGGCTATCTGGATCCTCCTGTCGGCAATCTGCAGAGCGGCACCGTCCAGACTTATTCCATGTTCCTTTCCGACGCGATCGCCAATGACAAGCCCCATGTGGACGTGTACGCCATCGCCAACAGCGGAAGCACCGGACTTACCTTGGACGCCAACACCGGACGGAGCGTTCTGGATGCCGCAGCCATGAGCGGTTCCGCCTTCGGTGTCGGTTCCCCCGTGACCTCCGTTCCCCAGGAAGGGCTTCCTTTCGCAGGCGTTTCCAAGAATCTGGAAATGACGGGGAGCTATCCGGTGCTGGAGGTCGAAACCGTGACCATCACCCGCGCCGTGTCGAAGGTCCAGATTCTCCTGTGCAGACAGCCGGGAGAGATAACCGATGCTTTTATCCTCGAAGGAATCCATCTTTCGGGCCAGATCGGAGCCTCAGAACGTCTTTTTACGAACGCCACCTACAGCGGCCACACATTCGGCACCAAATTGTTCGACATCATAGGCGGCTCCTATGAGACCCTGTCCTATGACTTCCCCGTTCCGGAAACCATCCCGGCGTGCGATAATCCCGGAGAATTCATTTTCCGGTCCACGGGGCATGAGGCGGAGACTCCGCATGAATACGGGAGGCGACTCGATGCGGCAATCGCGACCGGCACGCTGCTTTCGCCGGGAAGGCTCTACCTGCGCGAAACAGACAAGCAGCTTTCCGGTTCGATTTCCTACCGGACGGTTGCCGGCGGCCCGTTGAAGCTTCTTAATTTCACGATGAACGCAGCCGGCGACTTCACACGAAACCATACCTGGATCATTTACGCTTACTTCCTCGGAGGAAAATTGTATGTGCAGCCGACGATTCTTCCCTGGAACGCAGGACATGCCCGTTTCAGCCATTCCACCCAAGGCCGCAGCACCCTGGAATATTCCAACTATCTGCGTTACGACAAGGATCGCATGACGAACACATGGGGGGACTCCTACGTGTCCGTCGCGTATGGCTACGCTTCCGGCATACCGCAGTACTCACCCTTGCTTGCGATCCGGACCGAGAGCACCAACAACTTCCGCTTGCAGGTGGACAACGAAAGTTTCCGGTTCGTCATCAAATCCGGCGAGGCCTACACGCAAGTAGGACAGTCGGTCATCATCGAGGGTCAGTCCGGAGAACAGGTCACCCAATTTTATCTGGTTCCGGTCTCGTCGAGTACCCCGACGGATCCCGTTGCCAAAGTGGTGCTGACGGAACTTTTTCCGGCCGGATTCCCCCCTTCCAACTTCCCGTTCAACCAAGTCCTGCCGGGATGGGAAATTGACAACACGGTCATCCGGTTTTTCAACATCGGCGCAGCCACGTACAGTGAAAATCAATACAACGTGAAGCAGCCGGGGACACAGCAGGACACTATGTATTGGATAGAGGAGACAACGCCATGAAAAACAGGCTGACACACCGGAGAGCGCTCTCCGTACTTCTTGTTGCGATGCTTCTCCCCTCCTGCATGAAGGAAGGAACGGAGCGGCAAGGCTTCCATATTCGGGAAAAGGCATTGTCCATCAGCCCGTCGATCACGGGAAGAACGGATTCCTACCTGACGCGCGCGGTATCCGATACAGATCCGAACATCGCCGCAGGGGATGCGGTCGCTGCGCGCAGCGAACTCCGCGAGGACTTTCTGGAGTCGCTGGACGTCTTCGTGAAGGAGAGCGGCGCGTCTGACGGCAGCCCCTGGTTCAAATCCTACCATCTTCTCGCCTCGGATCCCGCGGCGGTTCTTGACCCGGACAAGTACGAAGGCGAGAGCCTGCTGGACAGCGCGAAACAATGGCTGGCCGACAACTGGAGCGCCGAAGGTTTCGTCCCGGGCACACCTTATGACATCTACGTGACGGGCAACAACCCGGCCACTGCCGCGGGAGCCGCGCCTGCCTCCCTTACGGAGCTGAAAGGCCTTGCGACGTACGAGTACAACATCTTCCGGTACTACAAAGACGCGCCGGTCGCAGCCGACAACAGCCATATGCAGGAGAAGAAGAAGTTCCTGATGGACGGAAAGATCGAGGGGTGGCAGATCGACGCAGGCTCGGTAGACCAGGTCTTCGCCGTTGACATGAAGCGCGCCGCGGCCAAGATTGTCGTAAACCTCAAATACAGCGACAGCAAAACGATCGCGATGGTGTCGGAGGACGGACAGCAAGTGATCGTGGGAGGCGTGCTGAAGGATCGAGAAGAAGGCGATGTGCCGGACATGGGATCGATCAAGGAGTATCTCGCCTTCGTCGGACGCGAACCTTCGCTTCCGAAATGGAAATATATAAACTTCGGATTCCGAACCGCGGACATCGCGGACGGCACGTATCAGGTGGATATGAACGCTGCCGGGGACGGCTCCGGACAGGAGGGACTGCAGACCTATTCCGGTTACTTCCAAGCGGAGAAGCGGGCCGAAGACGCCGGACAACCGAATATCAACAGCAACTATCAGGTCGTGACCTACAGTTATCCGACCGATTGGAGCGCGAATGCGATCATGGCGCCCTGTCTGCTGATGTCGGTCACCCACACGCTGACCGCGGACCCCAACGACAAGAAGGTCAACTACTACCGCATCCCGGTCTGCGACGAACGGGCCGTGCATTCGCTCGACCGGAATCACATCTATGTAGTGGATGTCGACATTGCTTCGTTGGGATCGAGCAGTTCTCCGATCGAACCGGAAGACGCCGAACTGCGGCTTGAATACCACGTCATCCCTTGGGCTGCGGCGGACCTGTGGAGCACATCCGACATCAAGGTCCGGGACACGAAATACCTGATGGTGACGCCCATCAACTACATCCTGCGGGGAAACGACAACCAGAGCGTCGATCTGCAATGGTATGCCTCCGTGGCGAAGGACGACGGGCGGATCGTGGACATCGACGTGAATTCCGTTCAGATCAACTACTACAATTATCTGGGAACGAAACAAGACATCAAGGGGACATCGAGCAAGACCACCGCGCCCGACGGGACGATCACGATCACCTGCACGGCGCCGACGGACGTGGCGAACGGCGAACCCGTGACCATCCGGATACTCCCGACGGGATTCATCCGCGTGACCTCGAAAGCCCTCGACAGCCGCGCCGTGAAAAACATCTCGTTTACGGTCCAACTCAACACGACTTCGCTGAGCGAAACGGTGACGCTCCGCCACTTCCCGCTGGACAACATCCAGAACATCGAAGGCTGGTGGTCCTCGAAAGTCAGCACGGCGGAATCCGGAGGTACCGTGAGAACTTCCTCCGCCAACGGCAAAAAACTGGAATTCAGCGATGTCCAGCCATCCGGCGGCGGCTGGACACGTTACACCGTCAACGGGGTATACCGTTGGTACAGGCAAGTCGATGCGACTGTCGACCAGGTCACGACCCGCTGGATCCTCTACGACCAGACGTCCGACCAGCGGAATCAGATCATCACTTCCGGAATCTTCACCGCCAAGGTCGTCCACTTCGACCACGGGAGCGGCGACAATACCAAGCGGATCAGGCAGATCGGAAATCCTCCGAACAACTCGACACAACCGGGGTACGGCACCGCTTACAGCAACCTCACGAACAACCAGATGTATGTGCTCCAGACCACGGCCACTTCCGACCAATATACCCTGGGACGTCCCGTGCTGGATGCGAACTACCAGTCGCTGGACGATTGCGTGTCCCCCGCCTTCATGATCGCTTCTCAACTGGGCGCGGTCAATGCCACAAACAGCGCGCTGACCGCAGCCCGACATTGCGGAACCTATATGGAGGTCGGGGTGGACGGAACCCACTACCAGGGCTGGCGCCTGCCCACCGGTGCGGAACTCGGAGCGATCATCGACTATCAGAGGAATCCGCTTACCAACGGCAGGACCATCGTGGAAGTGCTGGGGGGCGCTTACTATTGGGCGCTCGACGGCCGCGCCTACGACAAGAATGACGGCAATCACTGGATCAGCTACGGCAGCAATTATGTCCGCTGCGTCCGCGATCTCACGCTTGACGAAATCGAGAAACTCAACAACCCTGCCGGCTTATGACACGATTGCTCCGTCCTATCATTTTCCTTTCTTTCGCAACCTTGACGCTTTTCGCCTGCGTAAAGGAAGATTTTCCAGTCCAAGATCCCGCACAGGTCCAGGATCCGGGCGCGGAATTGGCGGTTCGTCTCGGCTTCACCTTGAACGATACGGCCCCGGATCCGGCCACACGCGCCAGTATCGTGGGCGGAGACGAAGGGACGGTCAATCCCGAAACGGGGAAAATCAATCTGATCACGGATCTCAAACTGCTCTGCTTTACGAAAGAAGGCATCTATCTGGGCCATCGCACCGCCACCCTGATCGGAGATGAGGAGGAGCAGACCTTCAATGACGGCTGCCTGTGGGGGCGTGAATTGTTCGAAGGCACGGTTCCCCCGCAAACGAGCCGCATCCACTTTGTCGGCAACGTTCCGGAAAGCAAGATTCCCGGGAACGACCAGATCGGGGGAACGGAAAACACGCTCATCCGGTCCGCCAAGATGTCGATGACGACAGCGGACAGAAGCATCGCCTACTGGGGATTCCACGGGGAGGCCAATCCGGATCTGATGCGGGACTGGCTCGCCGTTCACGATATCAACGGCTACCACAAACGGGAAGGGAGCATCGTGCACCTCATCCGCGACCGGGCCAGGATCGAGTTCGGTACCATGACGGATGTCTACGGCCCGGACAACAACATCGAGTACAAGATTCTTTCCATCGACTGGATCGCCACCAACGGCCGAGACCACGGATACATCGCCCCCTACAACGAGGCCAATCCGGCAGACCGCTTCGCCGGCTATTTCGAGGGAACGCCCCCGCGGTTCAAGCATGACCGCCTCACGGAATATGCCCGCCCGGATGTGCAACGGTATTCCGCCTGGACCGGAGATGGCGCCACCCAGAACGGGGAAGCGGAGATGATGCGGATTTGGGATCCCGAGAACGGCACCTATAACCATCCGCTCTTCCTCTTCGAGGACAAGAACGACCAAGTCGAAAGACCGAAGATCATCCTGCGGGTCCGGTATCAGAAAGACCGGAACAGCACCGATCCGGCCGATCAAGTGACGAAGTACCACACCCTCATGATGATGGACTTGCAGAATACGCCCATGAAGGTGTACCGGAATCAAAAATACCGGCTCGACATCGAAAGTCTCCCGTGGAGCGGAATGGGGTACATGACGTTCAAGGAGGCGGTGGAGAGCAAGGAATACTCCAACAACAAGACCGTGTCCATCAACGAACAAGTAACGGATGTGAATGACGGAAAGTTCCGGCTGGTAGTCAGCGGGAACAGTTATTTGATCTTCCAGAACCAATCCGACCGGAATCAGCCCCAGACGGTCCAGTTCAGTTACACGGCCGTGGATACGGATGTTTCTACGGCGGGACTGACAACGGACAATTTCACTGCGGAATGGACCTCCGTACCAAGCCCTTCCTTTGCCGGTGAGACCGTGACGGTGACAAGTTACGATCCGATTACGGGGAACGGGACGCTGCAGTTCACGGTGGGGACGGTGATCAACAACGAGCTCCAGAGCGGCAAGATCAAACTGAGCGCCCAAAACAGCGGACTTACCCGCTACATCCACGTCTACACCATCTCCAAGTTCAACTTTACGCCCTCCACCGGACTGCATCTGGTACCGACCGGGGGCACCCGTGTAATTCGGAGCACCTCCTGCCCGACGTACAAACTTGAATTGGTCGTGCCGGGAGACTATCCGGAAGACTTGTACCCGATCAAGATCCGGATGGCCACGACAACGCTGAACCCGTTCCGGTGCGACATCGATGGTGTGGAGCAACCGAACGCGACCTTCGGCGTGGAGATGGAATCCACCGAAAACGGCGCTGTCCTGGACGGCGAGCCGCTGAGCGGGATGTCATTTTCCACTACTCCCAATCTCTGGAACTATCGGGAGAGCGGAAAACCTTGGAACTTCTGGTACACCTATGTCGTTACCACGAAACCTTCCGGATCAGCCGAACAAACACACTATACGATCTATTTCGACGACACACGCCCCCTGCGGGCCCCCGCAAACCGGGCTACTTCCGTCGGCCTGTTTCTCAAAATCAAATATTTCGGAGACGCCGTCGCTGTCACCACTGCGCCGTAAATATCCTGATATTACGTCCCGCCCCGCTTTCTGTTCCTCCCCGCCATCACCGGACCGGGGTTTGACGGCATTACCGACTATGTCGACATCAAGGATGAAGGCCTCTATCATGCCGGCGCGGTCACCGGCCGAGGTGACCGGCCTGTCCGACACCGAGATCCTGAAAACCGATGCATTGACCTTGTATATTCCGTCGAAACGGCAGGAGAGAAAAAACTAAAAAAATATTTGCATCAAAAAAGAATTAGTTGTAGGTTTTTCAAAAAAATATATTTACTTTTGTGAGGTTTGTGAGATTACGCCACGGGAGGCGACATTTTACCCCTCGCAAGAGAAGGGGTAAAATGCAAGAAGAAGGGGTGAAGCAAACGAGAAAAAAACCAACTAGACCTAAAACCCGGGGATAATAAATGATGGATGAGGGGCCTCGATACGAAAGAACCTGAGAGGCTAACGACCAACGCATAGTATGAAAAAAACTATTTATTCCAAATGAAAGCTTTATATCAGAAGCCGCGCATTGGCGGCGAGGTATGCTTGCGCTCAGACGCGGACATACTTGCTTCGTCCGTAGTGGATCCGATGACCGTCACCTCCACAGGTCAGGAAGTGACGACCAGCGACTTCACGGACGACACCTTTAACGCTGACTGGGAAAACTAAAAAGGAGGACAGCATGATGAAAAAAACATTCTCATTCGCCTCGCTCGTTTTAGCAGGCATGGTCCTCTTGGTAGGATGCCAGAAGGACGGAACCCGTTCCGGCAACGACAAAATGATCCGCTTCACGGCCGGATTGAACCCTCCCGCGACGAGGACCGCATACAGCGGCGAAGTCACCGGAGGATTCGAACGCATCGACTGGGTAAACGGAGATTTGATCCGGATCTGGAGCGACAAGGCAAAAGACCGGTACAACAACAACCCCTGGGCTGACTACTCAATCAAGTCCGTTACCCCCGATGGCAACAAAAGCGTCGGAACGCTCGCCAATACGGACGACGGCAACGGTCTCGTTTGGGAGGAAGCGGGCGGAAACTACACTTTCTATTCGGTCTATCCTTCGGACGGTGCTACGATTGTTCCCGATGATCCCATTACCGGTGGTGCCGCCAGCGGGATGTCGATCGCAGCCGCCCAGTCCGCGTCCGGAACACCGGGCACAGGGACAGGTTCCTTTAAGATCGATGGAACCGTGACCACCGTCAACACCGTGGTACTCCACCCGGACATGAGCAACGCGCTGATGTTCGCGGCCAATGTGATCAATTACAACGCCGTGACGGTCAACTTGGACTTCTACCCCGCCTACACCGCGTTTGAGATCTCCCTCGTGTGCGGAGACAGCGACGCAGACATCGCGCTCTCCAGTTTCACCCTGTCTTCGACCAGCAAAGCGCTGTCAGGGCCCTTCACCGCCTTGGTAAAAAGATACAACGATACGGCCTATACATGCCCCGCTTATTCGACAAGCAACAACAGCATCACCTTTGACCTTACCGGCCAGGTGATCTCGAAGACCAAGGGTCTGACCTTCACGGTCTTCGCCCTGCCGCAGGATTTGACAGACCTCAAGATCCGCTTCGACCTTGCGGACGCTACTTTCCGTGCGCTCGATCTGAAGCAGAGCGGGTCTTTCATCAACTTCCCGGCCGGCAAAAAGCACCGGATCACCGGCATCGCCATGCCGAGCTCTGCCTGGCGGTTCTCCATCGATCTGGGCGGCCAATCCCTTCCCTGGGATCTCAACGAAACCACAGCCACCTTCACTTCGCAGGTCGCCTCTGATCCCTTCGTGACCTCGAACGCGGTGGAAGCACCCGGCACGAACAACTATGAAGAAGCCTACGGCAATTACCGCTATTATAACATCCGCACCCTCGACACCGGGAGCGGGAAGACCTATTTCGAAGTGACCTTCACCCCGAAAGCGCCCCTGGGCGGTTATTGGTGGCTTCAGGAGGTCGCCACCGGCGTCGGGGACACGAATGACATGTTCAAAGTGGAAGTGTGGGATGACGAGGCAGGCCAAGGCAGCGAAACACTGAGAGGCCAGATCATGAACCAAGAGGTCACGATCCATATCTCCCTGGATCCGCTCGTTCCGAGGGATACCGAACACTCCCTCATCCTCAAGGCGTTCTTCAGCCCCACTCCAGATCCGGACGACCAGATCAGCGCCGATTCGGAAGTGCAGGACGTTCACAAGGACGGAACCTTCTCCTACTGGAAATTCGTATTCCCCATCCAATAAGCAGACAACCGTATGAAAAAGATATTTATATATTCCATAGCCATTCTCGCTGCGCTTGCGGCCGCCTCCTGCTCGATGGAGAATTTCAGCGAGCAGCCGGTCAGCGAAGCAGTCAACGCGATCGAACTCGGCGTCCGCTGCTCGGCCAGTCCCGTCGCGCGGACCATTATGGGCAACGATACTTACAACGAGAACACGATCCACCACATCGACTATTACATCTACAATGTCGATCCCGGTTCCTACACCGCGACGCCTTCCCTGCTTGAAGGCCGGATCACCTACTCCCCGGGCATCCAGCCAATCGATGAAACGCTGGCTGCAGCAAACGCCAGGCGCATCATACTTGACGACTACGCCGCCTCTTTCACGGCCAACCAGGGCTGGATCTTCGTGATCGCCAATCTGCCGGGCGATGCCCCTGCCGCGCACAAGTCGCTTTCCGAACTGAAGGCGATCACGCTGGACGCTACGTTCTGTCAGGGGTGCGAAAATAATCTCGAAGGCTTCATCAAAAGAGACAACCAGTTCGTGATGGCTTCCGACGTCCAACTTTTCACATTGACGGAACATATTGCGACCTCTGTGATCACTCCTTTGAAGCGGATCGTTTCCAAAATCCAGGTGAACCTGAACATCGTCGATGAGTTGACTGAGGTAATCAGCGAACAGAACATAAAAGAGTGGACCTCGCAGTACGACAAGGTCCAGGTTTATCTGCTGGATGGCATCCGGCACGGCGTCCTGGACGGAACGCCCATATCTTACGAAGATGCAGGCGCCCTCTCTTCCTGGTTCTTTACTTCGCCCCGCTACGCAATGTATTCGGACGGCACGACCCCGGGAACGGCCGGCGGAACGGTGAACAGCGAACTCATCGGCCCGCTCGAAACGAAACCTTTCGGGGACTATCAACTGATTCAGCATGAGGATCCGCCCGGAACGCTGTGGTGGCTCGATGAGAATGAGGAGCCGACGACTGTAAACACGGGCAGACCGTATATGGTTTGGGCCAATGTGATGAGCGAGAGAAACTTCTGGCCTGTGCAGAGCGTTCCGTTCTACAGTTATCCGCTCAAATGGAACGCTGCGGACGCGCACGCCCCCTTCATCAAGATCATCCTCCCCTGGCTGGCGGACGGAGACGCGAACCCCACCGAATTTTATTACAAGCTCGCGCTTCCGAAATTTGAATATGGCATCGGAGACGAGGCCTTCGAACTGCGCAGCAACTACTGCTACGTCATCAACCTCGACATCACGGTACTCGGCAGTACGGCGGACGAGATTCCGGTCGATGTCTTCGGCAACTACTACGTTGTTGGCTGGGACGCTACTCCCACCGGCATGGGCGGATCCGTTGACTCGGGCCGATACCTGGATGTGCCCAAGTCACAATATGATATGTACGGCAACGTACTGGAGATTCCGGTACGCTCGAGCCACACGCTTGAGGTCATCGAAGTGTATTCCGAATATCCGAACTACCAGACCCAAACCCCCACCACGGGTCATCTAACCCAGTCCTCATCCCCTTCTTCCGTGACGGGGAACAATTTCTACATCGCCGCGCAGGGCCGCAATTCCGTCATCCTGATGCACACGCCCGAGACCAACCTCAACAATATGCAGCCTCGGGATTTGGCTCCGATCACCTATACCTTCCGGGTTCGGCAGCAGGGCGCGGGCGGTCTCACGAGCCAGTTGGTCACCGTGACGCAGTACCCGTCGCTGTACATCCAGAATGAAGAAAGCGCAAGGAGAGGAGGTGTGGTTTCAACTGGATTTCCATATTATAATTATTATCAACCCGGATATGTATACGTCGATAATCAAAACGCTCAAAGTAGCGGTTGGCGATATGTTTTACGAGGTTTGGATACCGATCAAAACGGCAACTATTTGAGTGGGCAGAACAACAACCCGAACATGTATGTCATTACGACCTCTGTGATCGCACAAGGTTTATCCTACATACTCGGGGATCCGCGTTCGGGCACTGTCAATAATTTAGGGTATGGTTTCAGTAACGCTCCTGCAAAGTACGGTACTTCGCCTCGGACACTCGAATACTACTATCCGACAGATGCCGGCACTCTTACAGAAAACATGATTGCCCCTTCTTTCAGGATCGCTTCCTCTTTTGGTCAAGTAATGGCGGCTAGTTCTCAAAACCAGAGATATCGCTGCGCATCCTATCAAGAGAGCGGGTATCCTGCCGGAAGATGGAGATTCCCGACAAAAGCCGAACTCGAGTACATAACAACTCTGTCAGCAAAAGGTCTCATTCCAAGTCTTTTCAATTTGTATTCTAATAACAACTCTTTGTATTGGAGTGCCCACGGAGCAATGGGAGTCAATGCGGATGGAACAGTCAGCGAGCATACTACCAATTCGGCATATGTCCGCTGCGTCTACGACGATTGGTATTGGAAAAATGCCGATGGTACACCGGACAAAGTTGCCAACGATACCTTCACTTGGGGTGACAGGCAGAGATAAACTTAACACGAGAGAAAGATGAAAAAAGCAATCTACATATTCGCAGCGATGCTGCTCGCCGGAGCTTGTTCGAATTACGACCTGCCGGTGAGGCCCGAGGACGACGGAAGCGTCGAAGGGAAGATGGTCTCCGTGGAATTCACGGTGCCCGTCCCTCCGCAAACCCGAGGCGCGATGGGCAAAAACCCGATTCTGGACGGAGACATGTACATCGCCGTCTTCAACAGGAACCAGGTGCTGAAGCAGTTCGCCAAGGCCACATTCCTCGGCCAGATTCCCGGCACGAACGGTACGCTCGGGAGATTCGAGGCTGATCTCTGGATGTCCAAGGCCTGGCGTTCCCTGCACTTCATCGCCAACTGCCCGGTAACCGAGCCGAACGAAATCGTGGGTGAAGCGGCCGTGCTCAGTTCGATCTGCACCGCGAACGGAGATGCCGCCTACTGGCAGCGCATTGTGCTCCCGTACGGGATCGACGGCTACACCTATGCAGGCGGTCATCTGGACACCTATCCCTGGTTTACCGGAGCGGCCGGCGCTTTCACGTACCACACAGGCTATTATACCTACGAATCGGGCGGAAATGTGATCCAAGTGAACGTAGGCGACTACATCAAGCGGAACGGAGAAAAGATCCTCACCGGGACCGGCTTCTTCGCCTCGCAGGAGGTGCAGGATGCGCTAGCAGAGGTTCCGCTCGCCCGTAACTTCGCTCGGATCACGGTTACGGGTGCCGCAGGGGGCAACTTCGTGCCGACCCAGTTCGCCCTCGCGCACACACCGACAGCCGGCTATGTCGCGCCGAACGACAGAACAAAGAATACCTTCGAGGAGAACTGGGGCTTCGTCTCCAGTTACCTGCCGGGAACCATTGCCACGACCTTCCCGACCCACGCCGCTGTCGCCGCGACCGGTTACTTTCCCGCGATGCCGGCGGTAGCCAGCATCAGCAATGTCTGCCCGACCTCCTTCATTTCCGTGGATGATGCAACTGATAACGGAGCCTATATGTACGAGCGCTGCATCAATTTGCAAGGCAGGCCGGCGACCTGCATCCTGGTGTCCGGCACCTTGAACGGAGTCGCGAACCGCTGGCTGAAGATCCAGATCGCGGATCCGGACGGAAACTACTTCAATATCTACCGGGGGGTGACTTACAACATCGAGATCGGGCAGGTCTCGGGGACGGACGGCTACGAAACGGCGCAAGAGGCGTTTGACAACTCGCCGGTGGGAGACATCTCCGCCGCGCCCGAAACAGCCAACCTGACTTCGATTTCGGACAACAAGGGCAGCACCCTTACCGTGAACGCGATCGACTATGTCAGCTTGTTGGAGACCGTCTCATGCAAGGTACTCCTCTACCGATTGAAGCACAACAACGATCCCAGTCCGACCGCAAACGTTACACTGGAATATTCCAACATCACCTCTTCTCCGGCAATCAACACCGTATCGGATGGTCAACTATACATAGACGGAACTCCCATCTCGCTGCCGAACGGAACAGTAGTAACCCCGCAGCCGCCGGATAGCGATGGCGGTTGGTACTACTCCATCGTTACCCTCTTTCCGGCACAGCCTGGCATCAAGGCCAAGGGCAGGGTGAAGGTCAAGGGCCCGACACTGATCAATCCGCAAAAGTTCCTGGAGCGGGTGGTCTCCTACCGCGTGCTGGGTGCGCAGACGCTGGGACTTGCCGCTGGAACTTCCGGCACGAACAAGACGATCACGATCACGCTTCCGGAGGATCTCGGCTATTCGATGTTCCCGCTCATCTTCAAGATCGAGGCGGAGCAGAACAACCTGAATCCGGTGACAGCGAATCTGCCCGTCGAGACCGGTCCATCCTATTTCAGAACAGATGAGTCGTCCTTCTACTTCCTGTACACCCTGGACTATTCCGACTACTACGACGGGACCACGTACCACAATACAAAGGAACTGGTCTTCAAGACGACAAACAGCGTAACTCCGATCCGCGTCTCCGTAACCGACAAGGGCGGCTACTTCAAGACCGACGAAGCCAGCGCCGTCGTGACGATCAACTAATCACCGTCGGCCGGATTTGCTGAACACCTACCAATCCCGCCGCGGGTCTCACCCGGGCGGGATTTTTTCCGATGAATATTCCGAGAATCTTCCTATCTTTGCGTAAGACACAAACTTACCCGTTTTGAAAGAGCTGAAGCATAAAAAGTACGTAAAGTCGTCCGTCGTGCTGCTGCAAGACATCCTGCTGTCGATGCTGGCGACATTGCTCTCCACATTGATCGTGCGCTGGCTCTCCAAGCCCATCTACAACTTCAAGTTGATCGTACTCGGAAGCGTGCTTGCCTCCGGGGTGATTTCTTTCCTCGCCTTCAAGTTGACCGGAACACACAAGATCATCGTGCGTCACGCCTCGATGATGTCGATGGGGAAGTTCCTCCGCGCCGCCTTCATCAAGGAGGCCTTATTGGCGGCCGTGTATTTCTCTCACCTGATCCGGATCCCTTCGAAGATGGCGCTTTTCATTCTTCTGACGGATTTCCTGCTGGTGCTCACCATCATCCTCACCACACGGATTCTTTCCGCCCGGATCTATGACACGAACGCCATCAACCCTGCCGAAGACATCCGGAAACTCTCCGTGCTCATCAACGGAACTTCCAATGAATCCATTGGCGTCAACGCCATCCTCGGGGTACAGAACCGATACAACCTCCTCGGCTTCCTGACGTCCAAGAAGGCCCTCCACGGCAACTACCTCGGAGATCGGAAAATCTACTATTTCGGAGACGAGAAGGATTTGATCAAGTGGAGTTGGAATCTTGGCGGGATTGATGCGGTGATCTTCCCCCACTCCGACCGAGAGAAGGACCGGCGGTTGATGGAGATCTGTCTGAAACTTGGAATACAGGTGGTGCGGTTCCCGAGCCTAGATGCAATCGAAAAGAGCAGAACGGACCCCCCTGGGACCGGGAAAGGCGAAGGCAACGAAACAAGAAACGCGGTGCCTCCGGGAAATCCGGACTTCATCCGGGATGCGATGCCCCTCGGGCAATTGGCCATCAAGCGGGGCTTCGATCTCACGCTCTCCGGCCTGCTGCTGATCGTGTTCTCTCCCCTCTTCCTGATCTGCTGGATCGCCATCAAACGGGAAGACGGCGGGCCTGCCATCTTCAGACAGGAAAGGATCGGACGACTCGGGAAGCCCTTCGAGATCCTGAAATTCCGCTCCATGAAGATGGATGCGGAGGCTGCGGGACCAGCGCTTTACGCGGGAGACGACGATCCGAGGCTCACCCGGACGGGAAAATTTCTCCGGAATCACCACTTGGACGAACTGCCGCAGTTGTGGAATGTATTCAAAGGAGACATGTCCTTCATCGGCCACCGGCCAGAACGGAAGCACTACATCGACCAGATCATGGAGCGGAATCCCCGTTACCGGTATCTCTACCAGATCCGCCCCGGGGTCACTTCCTACGCCACCCTGTACAACGGCTACGCCGATACCCTGGAGAAGATGCTCCAGCGGCTGGATCTCGACCTTTATTACTTGAGCCACCGGTCGATAGCCTTCGAATGCCGCGTGCTCTGGAACACCTTCACCAACATCGTGTTCGGAAAAGTCTTCTAGGAGCAAAATGGACGAGAAGATCTGCTGGTTCGCCTCCCGTACGCGCTACGGTCAGGAATTGAGCATCGGCCGCAAGCTCGAGGCGCGCGGCGTGGAATGTTTCATTCCCACCAAAATCGTGACGGTGGAGCGCGCCGGCAGACGGAAGAAGGTCGAGAAGCCTCTGATCAACAACCTCATCTTCCTCCGCGCCGCCAAATCGGTCGCGCTCGGACTCGCCAATGACTTCGGCGTGCCGCTCCACTACCTCATCGACCGATCCACGAATTCGCTGCTCATCGTTCCGGACAAGCAGATGGAGGATTTTATCCGGGTGCTGCAGGAAGACGAAGAACCCGTACCGATCGAGCAATCCGTTCAGGCAGGCGACAGGATACGGGTCATCCGCGGCAAACTGAAAGGCGTGGAAGGGTATGTCCTGACAACGGACGAGAAGACCTTCATCGTGGTGAACCTGAGCGGATTGCTGCAGGCGAAGGCCCGGATTCCGCGCACTTCATTCGAGAAATTATGAGACTCAAAAAAGAATACGTGCTCCGGGAGATGGGCGAAACCCGGATTCTGATCAACGAGGGCGAGCAGATCCGGCTCACCCGTGTCCTGCCCCTCAACGAAACCGCGGCCTTCCTCTGGAAGGTGGCGGAAGGCAAGGAATTCACCGAAGAATGGCTCGCGGATCAACTTGTGAGGGAATATGATGTCGCGTACGAAACGGCGCTAGCCGATGTCCGGGAACTGGTTCAAGACTGGAAAGCGCGCCATCTGCTGGCGGAATGAGTATGGAACAGGCGGTCGTGGAAATATTCTTCAAACTGCTTCGGGCGGGCTTGTACGAATCCGACATTTCCGGGATCGGGGCAACGCCGGAGGCGTGGGAGAGAATATTCCGGATCGCCCGTGAGCAAGCCGTGTCCGGCATCGTCTTCAAAGGCGCGACACGGCTGCCCGAGGAGGAAATGCCTCCCGAAACCCTTCGTATGGGGCTGCTGGTGGAGGTGAACCGGATTTCGAGCCGTACCGATCATGTGTTGAAGGTCGCGAAAAAGTTATTGGCGGATTTTCAAGCCGCCGGATTCCATCCCGTCGTGATGAAGGGTCCCGCCGTGGGCAAATACTACCCCGCTCCGTCATTTCGCACGAGCGGAGACATCGACCTCTTCCTGAGCGGAAAGGAATATGGATCCGCCCTTTCCTGGCTGTCGGAACGTGGTATCGCAGCCTCCCCGGAACCGGACGGCAGCCACCTTTATTCGCTGGAAGGCGTCACCGTGGAGCACCATCCGCGCTACTACGATGTGCACGTGCGGGCGAACCGGCTCCCGCCTGTCCCGTCGGCAGAGGCGGAACTGTTGATGCTCTCCGCCCATATTCTCAAACACGCGATCGGGGTCGGGGTCGGCCTGCGGCAGATCTGCGACATCGCGCAGGCGTACCGGATGTTGCAGGGAAAATATGACCGGGAGGCGCTTGGGAAGTTCATCAAAACGGCAGGCCTGCAGCAGTGGAACCATCTGCTGTGCTCCTTCCTTGAGACCTATTTGGAGGTACCGGAAGAGACGCTTCCGGCCTACCGATCCGTAGATCCCGCGCGGTTGTTCGGGATCGTTTTTTCCGGCGGCAATTTCGGCCAGTACCGCAAAGGTTTGAAACAAGGAAAGTTGCAAACCCTCCTTGCCTTCGTCCGGCGACTCCCCTTCTCGCTCCGGTACGCGCCCCGGGAAACCTTTTGGACGATGGCCGAATTGGCGAAGGGGAATCTCCATTGAAACCTCCACAACTTTGCTTACTCGGCCGCTTCGGTACCAGCGGCAGAGTCCCGCCCTATCGGTCGGCTGCCGACTTGTCACCCCCCCAGCGGCCCTTGACTCCCACCCGTCCGTGCCCTTGACTCACGCCCATCCATGCCCTTGACTCCCCCCGTCCGAGCCTTTGACTCCCGCCCATCCATGCCCTTGACTCACGCCCTCCCCAAAGCGGAGTTGCGGGCACGTTTTCTCGTGATTCTGTGCCCGGAACACCACCTCAGGCGGAGCAGCGGGCACGTTTCCCGGGGATTTTGTGCCCGGATAACCACCTCAGGCGGAGCGGCGAGCCCAAGGCTGAGTCGAGGGCTCCCCGTGCTTTACCCGGAATATTCGCAGGTGGAAAAATATTCGAATACCTGCAACTGAAGCAGCCTTGTATTAACGGAAATATATTTCCAGGTGGACAGTCCTGTCGACCACCTGGAAGAGGAGACTCCCGGCAGAGTAGCCCACAGCCACCTCAGGGTTTTGCGGGCGGGTGATTGATCGGCACACCCGGAATGTAGGCGGAAATCTTTTGCGAAACACGGCCGCCGGATTATGCCCTGGAGATGGCTACAAGCACGATGAGGGTGGCAATATGGCCATTTAAAAGGGAGACTTGCCGCATGAATATGCCCTACAGACATCTGTGGGCGGTATCGGTGTGGCCGTGGTTTGTAGAAACCCTCCGGCGCGTTCCAAACTGGGTGTTTTCGGAGCCTGTAGCCGTGACGAATGTGATAAAGAGCAGGTCACCCCACCACCCGTTCCGCACGAAAGGGAAACCACCGTGGAGCGGATCGGTCTGCAGGTCAAGGGCGTCCGTTTTCAGGTAGGGACTCGGTCGACTTTTTTTCCAAGTCTGTTTTCGGTCGACTATCCGAGCCCTTCCCCGAACAGAAGCAGAGGCTGAGGCAGACGGCTGGGAGGGGGCAGAATATGTCGCCGAGATCTCAAAATTTGAATCCTAGTGTTAACGGTAACTGCGAGTGCAGCATTTTTGGCAAGATAGAGTGCAGCATTTTGAGTAACAAGCGTACATCGTTTTCGGTAACAACGATGCAGCAGATTCGGTAACAACGCTACAACACCAGCAAAGGTAAGTTTATTTTCGTTTTATCGTACAAGTTTATTCATTTTATGATAAGGAGTAGCGGCTGTAGCCGCTACTCCTTATCTGCGGCAAAGATTCTTTTGCGGTTCTTCATCCTGTAACTTGCTCCTGAGAGCTGGATGAGTTCACATTTATACAGAAGCCGGTCGAGTAAAGCCGTCGCCAAGACTTCGTCATTCAGAGATTTGGCCCACTCGGCAGGTGATCTGTTTGTGGTTATAATAAAGGACGTCGATTCAAAGGTGCTGTTTATGAACGAGAACAGTTGATTGCCCTCATTATGGTCCACAATGATGTTCATCAGGTCATCTATGATGATCACGTCACTATCACAAAGACACTTATACTCCCTTTTAGCACTTGGTGTTATGTCTTTCATCTTTAGTGTGGCCAGGATCTCATCCATAGTCCTGAAGCAGGCCTTGTATCCTTTGTTTATGGCGTCAGAGCACAGTCCGGCGGCGATGTATGTCTTGCCGACGCCGCTCGGCCCGGACAGCATCAGGTTGAAGCCCTCCTCTATCCAGTGCAACTCGCGCAACTGGTTGAGCTGAGTCTTTGTAAGCCCGTTGGACATACTGTGGTCATACTGGTCCAGATCATGCGACATGGGAAGACGTGCTTCTTTGAGACGCTTCTGGCGTTGTCTTTCTTCGCGGCCCTGCACTTCATGTGTCAGGAGATCGCATATGAAGTCGTCATAACTGGGAGAGTTGGAGCCGGCTTCCAACAGCATTTCTGCTGCATTGGCGCACAACCATGACAGTTTAAGACGCTTCGCATAACTCTTTATGCACAAGATTTTGTCTCCGTACTCTTCCATGTCAGCTATTCTTGAAGAGGCCCTCGTACACGTCAATAGAGGATCTGTTGGGTTCGACGTTGACCATAAGGCGTGAAGATGCATCACCCAGAGGCTTTATGCTTACTTCTTCATCTGACTTCGGCACAGAGGACGATGATATGATTTCCTTGAAGTCCGTCGCACTGTAAAGTTTGTTCCGCACGCATACTGTCAGTACCTCGTCAGCACGTTTCTGACCGTACTTGCTTACACATGTCATGATTACGGCCAGCTGGTCCCTCATATAACGTGGATAACGTTCACGTATATGAACGAGGAAGATACCGATGGCATTCTGATCCGTAAAGAGACTCTTGACATAGTCGCACTTCTCATTGATGCTGACTGACGTGTCTCTTGCGTGATTGCTGTTTATCACCGTCTGCCCTTTGCCTGCCGGGATGACGTGCTTTGCAATGAGATTGTCATCCGCGTCTTTTATCATAAGGCTGCCGCCTTCCTCCGAGAGATACACCCTGATGTCCTCTCCACGGTAAGTCCCCACAGGAAGAGAGTAGGTATTGCCACGATATCTGATACTATTGGTCTTGAGGACCTTGTGTCCGGCTTTTGCCTCGGGAGCAAGAACCGGTATGAACGGAAGCAGTTCCTTGCATTCTGTACACCATACCTCATATGGTATCTTGCAGGTTGTGTTGTGGACCGTTCCGTTGCCGGTACGGTCAAGCCAGGCAAGAGCTTCCCGGTTAAGGTTATCCAGGCTTGAGTATTGCCGGTTGAGCAGGAAGTTCTGCTTGACATACTTTACGCAGTTTTCAACCTTGCCCTTGCTTTCCGGATCGGCAGGACGGCAGAAGATCGCTTTGAACGGACGGCTTTTCACGTAACTGTCAAAGACCTGAGTCATGCGGTAGTCTCCCGCATTCTCGTCGAACAGGAACACGGCATCCTGATCGTAGACAAGATTCTTGGGTATCCCGCGGAAGAACTCGAAAGCTTTCTCATGACCAATTACGGCCGTTTCACTGGTGAAGGGCTTGTCCTGGAACCAGATGAACTTGTAGCGGCTGTGACTCAGCAATATTGCAATGAAGTACACCTTGATGCGTGCGCCGTCACTCTTGCGGAGTTTTGTCTGGCCGAAGTCAACTTGCGCATATTCTCCCGGAGCAGTCTCCGGCAGTGCCGAGTATTGGCGTTCGCCTTCGCTGATCTTCGGAAGGCCATACTCCTGGCGGATCTTCATTACGTAGTTGTACACCGTCTTCGGCGCGACTTTCGGGAAGTCCCTGTAGTTCTCCTTCAGCCAGTCATGCATCTGCGCTGCGGAAGTCTCTTGGTACCGGCTTAGACGCCCGACGATGAAGTCTCTGTAAGGGTCAAGGATATGCCCCCTGTTGATAACTGTGTCCGAGAACCGCTCGAACTCCCTCCGGTCCATCTCCAGGTATTTCTTGACAGTCCTGAAGTTTAGTTTCAATTCTCTGGCTATCCAGCGGATGGATTGGTGGTCCTCTTCGTAGAACCTCTTGATCTTGTCGTACATAATCAGTCGACTGAGTGCTTTGTAGTCCTTTGTCGTCATAACACCTTTGCTAAAAGTTATGCGCCAAAGGTCGGTTAATAATTCAGGATTGTTGTACTCCTGTTGCCATTTTTGCTGCACTCTTGTTACCGATTTTGATGTACTGTTGTTGCTATTTTTGTTGTACTCCCGTTACCACTTTTGCTGCATTTCTCAATTCCGTTTACACCTAGACTGACAATCCTCGTACCAAAACAACAAAATATGGGCTGGCCGATATCTTGGCCAGCCCTCACGTTATTTTGAGCAGTAGATGCCTATTTCACGAAGCGTATTCTAAAGCACTCGATGCCTATTTCACGAAGCAGACGGCAACGCGGTTCTGCTCGGGCACGTCATACGGATTGACCGTGTCGCCGAAGTATTCGGTGACGATCCGGTCCTTGGAGATGCCGGCATCCATGATGGCAGCCGCTACCGTTTCCGCTCGTTTCCGGGAGAGGAACAGGTTCCGCTGTGCCGTTCCGGTCTCTTTGTCGGCGTAGCCGGAAATACGGACGCGCGTTTCAGGATATTCCTTCATCACTGCGACGACTTCGTCGATCTTGAGCTGCTCGGAATCGCTGATGTCCCAGGTGTCGATGACAAAGAGAATGTTGCGCTGGAGCGACTCGAAAGCCGGCACGACGACAATTTCAGGCTCCGGCTGCGGTTCAACAACTTCGGGCTCGGGAGCCGGTTGCGGCTTGGGAGCGGGAACCGGAGCGGGCATGACCACAGGCGGTTCCTGGATCGCCCGCTTGGGCTTGCCGAAATTGAACATCAGGCCGACCAAAGCAGCGCCGTTCAGATAGCCTTTTCCATCTCCCATGACAGGGGTCATGAGTCTGAGTTCAGGAACAATGTTCAGGCAAGAAGACAGACGGACGGGAAGCATAAGGCCTCCCCCAACAGCCATACCTTTGTAGGCGACATCTGCTCCGTAGATGCCTTCCCTCGGGGCAATATCACGTTTCCCGAGATCGAGATAGCCGAGATTCGCGTACGGGATGAGGCTGATGACCCGTTCGGGACGATAGCCCCAGAAAGATGAGGTGAGATCCCAAAGGAGATCGCCGTGAAAAAAGTTGAAAGTCTTCTGGTTATAGGTTTGTCCCTCATCCAGACCGGAATAAAGTCCGTTCCAACCAGCGCGGAGTCCGAAAGCAGGACTCAACCACTTACCGATGCCCAGATCGAGGGCGGTACCGTAGCCGTGATTCAGATTTTTGTAGGAAGTGTTGAATCCGGCGGCCCCGGAGAGCATCCAACCGTTGTTCTCAACCTCGTATTGGGCAAATGCGATCTGCCCGGCAAAAAGCAGCACGGCAGCCACGCAAGCGAATAGTTTACTGATATTCATAGTGTTTGTTGTGTGAGTTTTTCAATTAGAAGTGGTAAACGATACCCAGAGATGCCACCGTGCGCAGATCAAAGGGGAAGCCCGGATCGGCAGGGTTGTAGTACGCCGAGTCTTTCCACTTACGCGGATTCTGGCCGTTGAAGCTATCGGAAAACAGTTCAGCGCCGAGGTCACAGAAGAGGCCGAAACCGCACTTGAAATCGTACTCGGCGATGAAACCGCCGCGGAAACCGAAACAGTTGTTGGGATCGGTACGATACTTCTCCGCCCAGTGAGGCTCGTAGTTGTCATACGCGTCCTCCATGCCCCAGGTGCGGGCGTACCCCAGTCCCGCATAGAGTTTCGGACTGAAAGGCCCCACCTTGTTGGCCAGTCCCTTAAGATTGACGACTAAGTCCGCAAACGCCTCGATGCCCGTGAAGGTGTAAGGGCGGAAAAACTCGAAGGATTGCTTGTAGTTGAAGGCGCCGGCCTCGGATCCGTAGCCGAGAGAAAACCTGGCGCCGAAAGCGCGACTGAAATCATAACCCAAAGAAAGATAGCCTTGCGGTTTGATCAAATCGGTCATCCGGCCCTCTTTTCTGTAGGAATAAGCGTTCTCGCTGGCGGAGACATGGGCGCCTCCTTGAACAGAAAGGTAAAAACGTCCGGTGTAGTCATAGGTCTCAGAGTCGTTCCCTTGAGCGGAAAGAATTGCGGCACTCATAGCGAGTGAAAGCAATGAGATGAAGATCTTTTTCATTGTTGATTATTAATAAGAACAAATAGTTTTTTCAAATACGAATGCTAACAGCGTACAAAGAACGTATGATAAACAAATATAATAACAATTTTTGAATTATCGCTCAATACTTTGCAGAATCCGTCTCCACAACGAACGTTTTTTACGTCTGCGCCTGCGCATTCCCGACACCATCTCGTAGATGACCCCCCAATCCGGAAGGCCTCCGAGGTTCCGGTCGTCGATGTACAGGTCCGCGACAACCTTCCGACCCTCGCTCTTCTTGAACATATACTTTTCAGGGTACTGGCTGTTCACCGCATAGAACGTCAGACCGCGCTCCTTGCAGAATGCTACAGCATCCTCCAGCAACTTCCCTTCGCGGGAGGTCCACAGGATGAGCTTGTGGCCCTCTGCTTGGAGATCCTTGAGGGTTTCGATCGCGAATGCCTTCTCCTTCCCGATCTCCGGGTACTTGTGCTCGACGATCGTGCCGTCAAAATCAACCGCAATTGTCATTCAGTCCGATTCTATGATTCTTTTTCTCCGTGGTCTTGTCCATACCCGTAACCATAGCCATAGCCACCATATCCATAGCCGTAGCCGTAACCATAACCGCCGTAGCCGTACCGACGACTCATATTTGTTCCGTTCAGGATCACACCCACATTGGTCAAACGGCCCGAATTGTAGTAATCCTCCAGCATCGGCAAGACCCGCTTGTCAAGCAGCCCGCTGCGCACGATGAAGAGGTTCATGTCCACCACCCGGTTGACCACCTGGGAGTCGGCGACCAAGTTGACGGGGACCGCATCGAGAAGGATGTAGTCGTAGTGCTGACGCAGCGACGCGATCAATTCCTCCAACCGCGGACGTCTGAGCAGTTCGACCGGATTCGGGGGGATGTGCCCTGCCGGCACAAGGTCAATTCCCGGCGCAACCTCCCTATGTAGAATGTCTTCCAAGGCAATCTGGTCGTCATGGAGGTAGGAGGTGATGCCCCGGACCTTCTTTCCGAGCCCGAACGCCCGGGAAATTGTGCGCTTGCGAAGGTCCAGGTCCACGATCACAATCTTTTTCGCCCCGTCGGCTAAACAGGCGGCGACGTTGGTGGTCACAAAGGTCTTTCCGGCACCCACATTGAAAGAAACGGCCGATAGCACGGGACACTTCGTGTCTTTCTCGCGCATAAAATCGATATCGGTGCAAAGCAGCCGCAACGCCTCGGTGAAGATTCCTTTCTTGGTTCCGTCATAGGCGATGCCGTTCGCCGGAATCTTCTTCCGTTGCCGTATGTTCTTGCCGTAGAGCGGGACTTCTCCCACAAACGGGATGGAGATGGCGTCTTCAATATCCTTCCGTGTGTAGACTTTCGTGTCAAGGAAAAGTTTCGCCAACAGGATGATCGCCGGAAGAGCGATGCCGAGCAAGAGAGCCAGCAGCAGCATTTTATTGCGGGAGGGGTAAATCGGTCCCCAGGGTCCGTCCGCCGGATCGATCATCCGGGCATTGTTGTCCACCATCGCCTGCGTCAGGGCATTCTCTTCCCGCTTGTTGAGCAGGTACATGTACAACGTCTCCTTGATCGACTGTTGCCGTTCGATGGACAAAACCTCCCGAGCCTTGTTCGGCATGGCGGAGAACTGGCTGAGCGAATGGCTTTCCTGCAGGGCAAGGTCCTGCTTCTGGACATCCAGCCCCCGGATCAGGTTGTCGATGTAGCCGGTGATGGTTTCCCGCTGGAAGCGCAGGGAAGCATCCATCTCCTTGACCACAGGACTTTCGGAACTGCTGGCGGCGATCAATTTGTCCCGACGGATCTTCATATCATTGTATTTCGTGATCGCCTCCGTGATGGCAGGCTCTTCGACCCCGGTGTTGACGGGTATCGATTCATCGACTTTCGCGGGATCGTTGAGATACTCCTTCAAGTACTCCGCAAGCCGGATCTTGGTCTCGATCTTTACGATTTCAGCATTGCTCTGGCGGCTCTCGCTCAGATAGCGCGAGGCGGATTCGTCGACGCTCATGATCTGTTGGGAGCTCTTGAAGTAGGCCAGCTCTCCTTCCACGGTTCCGAGTTCGCTTTCAATGATGGCGAGTCGTTCGTTGATGAATGCAGCCGTGTTGACGGCCACCATGTTCTTTTCGATGATCGCCTGCTTGTTGTATTCATCAACCAAGGTGTTCAGCACGTCCCGGGCCCGCTGGCGGGCGAAGTCCTGCAAGGACAGGCTTAGGATGGAACCCTCGGCATCCGTCTGCCTGATCTTGAAGCGTGCCAGCATACCATTGGCCACCGAACGGGCCGGATGCTTGCTGACATAAATCGGAATCCCGAAATACCGATTCGTGTACTGAGCCGTCGGAAGTACAATCAAGGCTCCTTTCCGAACCTTGACCGTGTCCCCCAGATTGCATTTCAATTCGACAGATCCGCCGGAGGAGGAAAGATCCAACGTTACACTTTTCGTGTCCACCGGGGTGACCACCATCGAATAGGATTCGGTTACCGTTTGGATGGAATCTTGGTCAAAGAAGAACCGGACTTCCACCGGCGCGTCCTTGTACAACTCGATGTCCCGCAAAAATACTTTTTGGACATAATTCACATCCGCATTGAGGGTCTTGACAACCGTGGTCATCAAGTCCTTGGACTGGAACTGCAGGATCTCGTTGGACACGCTCACCCGATTGATATTGGTGCCATAGGTGCTCATGCTGACCGACGAACGAGCCTGGGCCGGATCTTTGATGATCACGGTGGCGTCCGCCCGGTAGGTAAATGGCATCTTGGCGTACTTGTAGTAGGCAAACCCGACGAACAGGACGATGCATAGGGCAAACCAGTACCAGTAACTCAACAGATAGAAAAAAACGTCGAGCAGATTGACGGAAGAATTGTCCTGCTTGCTTGTTCTATGATTCGTGTTCTGCATAGGATGAAGAGACTCTCAGGTTAAAATAATTAATACCCCTTGCTGTTTTGGACAAGAAGCCAGATGGTCGCGCCGAAAGAGCCGACGGACATCACCGTGCTCAACAGCCGGAGCGCGAATTCGGCGTCCGGGGCGAGCCTCGCGCCGCGACGCTTGACATAAACGATGTCGTTTTGCTGGAGGAAGAAGGCCGGAGAATCAAAGATATCCTTGGAAAGAATGTTCAGCGAATAGGCCGTCCTTTTTCCGTCCACCGTCCGGATGACCCGGATGTCTTTCAATTTCGCAGACGGATTCAGGTCCCGGGCTCCGGCAATGGCCTGGATGATGTTGATGTTGTTCCCTTCCACCGTGTAGACGTTCGGAGTCCCGGCATCACCGATGATCGTGTAGGTGAAATTCTCGATGTCGGCGGTGACGATCGGCTCTTTGATGTAGCCGTTCGAGATGATTTGGTTGGCGATCATGTCCCGCACCTGCGAAAGCGTCTTCCCTTCCAGGCGCTGCGTCCCGAGAATCGGGAATTCAATGTTGCCCCGCTCATCGATGAGGTAACCCTGCACGGGGACGGAACTCTGGCTGAACTCCAACGACCTATCTGCAATCAAGGCGTCCATATTGACGGCTTGCGTGATGTTGAAGGGGGCAGCAAGTGTCGGATCGCTGCTGGAAACCGTGATGTTCACGATATCGCCCGCGCGCAGAACGATCTCCGGCTGGGGAAGGGCCGTATAATCCGTGTTCACGACCATGTCGTTGAAGTACGTCAACTGTCTGGCGGAAGAGCACGAAGCCAAAAGGAAAATCAGTAAGCCAAAGCCGGCAAGTCTGTCGATTGTCATAACCCGGTGTACGTTTTTAACACATTGTCAATCATTTCTTCGTATGTAAACAACCGCTCATAACGCGCTCTTGCGCCGGCGGAATAGTTTTCATAGGTCTCGGCGTCTTTCGTGATTTCCAAAACGGCATCGGCAAGCGCCTTGCTGTCCTCGGGAGAAACATTCAGCCCGGATTCTCCTTGTCCGTTCACCCAGGAAACCCCGGATTCCGGAATCCGGGTAGCGACGACCGGCTTCCCGCAGGACATCGCCTCCACCTGGACAATGGCAAAGGCCTCGGTTTTCCAGATGGAACTGAGAACAAAGACATCGCAGGCTCCAAACCAGTTCCTCACTTCGTCATCACGCAAAAAGCCTGTCAAAGATACGTTTTTTTTCGCATTCTCACGAATAATCTGCTCATTTAACGCATCTTTCAACGGTCCTCCGCCACCGATTACGATTTGATAGCCCTCTCCGAGATACTTCGCGGCTCCGACGAGGTACTCGAACCCTTTGTACCCCACCAACCTGCCGAGCGAAAAGACGATCTTCCTGTCCGGCCAGCGGGCGCGGATCTTCTCCACTCCGGCCGGATCCGGAACCATCGGGACGACCCCGATCGGCACATAGGTCACCTTGTCTTGAAACTGTTTCAAATAAGGCGATTCGCGCACGTAAACCGGAGTAGTTCCGATGATCTTTTCAGCCCGCCGCAGGACCCAGTTCTGGAGCGGACGGTAGAAAAAGAGGAGCAGCTGCTGCTTCAGGATGTCACTGTGCCAATGCACGAACACCCTTCCTTTGTAGCTGCTCAAGAAGAGGGCGAGCGCGGCCATCGGGTCGGGATGATGGATGTGGATGATGTCATATTCCGCCGCGTGTTTCCGCAACCAACGGATCATGGCGGGGGCGAGCATGGTCGCGGCCACTTTCTTGAGGGTCGGTACGCAGATGACCCGGCCGTGGGGGTTCAACCGGATAACCTCTCCTTTGCCCAATTTCGCACAGAGCATGTCGCAGTCGATTCCGCGCGCGGAGATCCCGTTCGTGATGTCCCACATCACTTTTTCGACGCCGCCGCGAATCGGATAGAATTTACCGAGTTGGAGTATTTTCATGCATCAGCAAGATTTCAAAAAGCCGGTCCCAGTTTTCTGCCCGTGGAGGCTTCGTTTCCTGCCCGGGAACCTGTGACAGGAAATCGTATTCATTTTCAAGGATTCTATGCATCTGATCCGCAAGTTCTTCCGGGTCGTTCGGGGGAAAGAAGGCTGTCTTCATACTTCCGGAGGCCGTTTCATGGGCATAGGGAAGATCAGCCAGCAGCATCGGTTTGCCCGTGGGCATATATTCGGAGATCGGCAGTCCCCAGGTTTCTACGCGGGAAGGGAAAACCAAGCAATGGGCTTGCGCGTAATGCGCGAACAAGTCCTCCCGCGTCAGGAAGCCGGCGAAACTGAGGGACGCGACACTTCCCCACTTGCGCTTGATCCAGCGCGCGTAGCGATTTTCATCTCCGGACAGAGTCAGTCTCACGGTGAACCGGCCGGTGCCGATTCGGGCTTCCAGAAGCCGCGCAGCCTCGCAGAGGGTCTCGAAATTTTTGTGGCAGTCGGGCGAAGCGGGATAGAAAAACATCGGCGGTTCGGACAGATCCATCTGATTATCCGGACGCTGATCGGCTTCAAACCGCGGCGGGGCCACGATGATCCGCTCCGAAGGAAAGCCCGTGATCCGGCTCAATCCTTCCCGAAACCAGTTCTGCTGGGCTACTAGGAAGGCATTCCGGTGTACGAACATCCGGTACGCGTATTTCGTAAATTTCGAAAAGAGCGGAATTTTCGGATTCATCCGCCAGTCGCGGGCGCGGGTCTCCAGGAAGGGAAAAGAGGTGTGGCAATAGACTGCCTGTCTGTTCGCACGCACCCGGGGCGTCGTGTCGTGAAGAGAAAGCCAGAGGTCGGTTTCGGGCATCTGTCCGGAAATCCGGTGGAGGGTCACATATTCGCACCAGAGCCGCCTGATCCAGCTTTTTGCGCTCCATGGAATCTCGATGTAGCGGATGCCGTCGAAATGGCACAGCCGTTCGGAATGGACAATCGCCGTGACATCCAAGTCTTTCCGGGTGGAGAGATACGACAAGCTATCTCGCAGCACGGTAAGCGTGCCGCCCTTGCGGAGATTCACCGCCGATACCACTACAGATTTCCGAACAGGGCTTTCCATCGGTGCATGATTTTGGTTATTACAAGAACAACGGAGACAGGAGTCTGACCAAAACACCGGTTGCGACAGCAATGCCCAAACTCATCAATGTGCCTGCCAGTACATATTCCGTCTTCCGGGTGGAGCCCTCCTTGTAGCGGATGATGGATTTGGCTGCCAAGATGAAGCCGACAGCACCGTACTGCCCCATGACCACGAACAGCAAGAACAGGCTTCTTTCCAGTGACCCAATCAGGGCTCCGACACTCATAGGCTCCTTTTGTAGCGGTTCTTCCTCAAGAATATGATACTTTTCGAGCACACACCTCACAAGCAGATTTGCAGGTTTGAGACACAGAAGCAAAGCCGTGATAAAAACGGGGAGGTTGATGGCACCGATATTCAGGTTGATTGTCTGCATCCAACCGATTTGGCACGTGCAGATCATCGCTATGATGACGATCACGGCCAAATGCAGGGCTTGATCCAACAGAAAATGTTCCAGTTTATTTTCCCGACCGGATTTGATCCCGTCGATCAAAAGATGGGAAGCGATCAGCATAAGCATCCAAGGCAAGAATTCGATCTTCCAAACCGCAACGAACGAGAGGACGCCGATGACAACCGAATGGAAATAAAGATGGGGGCTTCTCCATTTCCTGCGACGCTTGTCTGCGCATGTTTTGTCCGTCTGGCAATAGAAATCGCCTATTAGATGCGCGAGCAGCAACATCAAGAATAAGTCATGGTTCATAGTCCGAAAAGTTCAAGGTTTCATAATAATCGAGCGCTTTTTCAATCGGTGTCCATCCGGCGGAAGCAAGATGCTGGTTCACTGCAGATTGTGTAATGCCGAGCTGCCGAGCGATCTCTTGTTCCCGTTCTCCGAAAAGTCGATGGAGAAGTACTTCGCATTGCCGAGCGGTAGCACGGTTCAATAAGGCGTCTACGAGCGCAGCAATGGCATTCAAGGCTTTATTCTGAAAAGATTCAGACGGCTCGACGAGCAACGTTCCTTTCATCAACGTTGCTTTTTGGTCCAATGCCCTTCCGGATAAGTAAATCGCTTCTCCATCCATGAAATCGTGTTCCCTGTCGACCATCCGCATCGATCCCAAACCGATGACGGAGCGAATGCCGAACCGTTTCAATTCTTTCGGAGCCCCACTCTTCCGTATGTTCAAAGACTTAACGTAACATTTGAGAATCAATGTGATCCTGAATGCATCCTGTGGCTTGTCCGTGACACATTCGATCGAATCGCCCCGAACCAGTCTTCCCCAGAATCCGGGGAAGCTCACTTCCAATTTATTCAGCAGTTCTTGTACCTTGGATCGCAAGAACAACATTTCCTTGATCTCAAGGGAGGTGGATTGAACTATATCCGCTGAAATTGTCGCGTACATTTCTGATATTACTTATTCCGAACAAATATAAGTTAAATAACTTATATTACATAATAATAAGTAAAATAACTTATAAATTTCCGAACAAAGTTTTCCATCGGTGCATGATTTTTTCTTCACCCCAGGCATCGGACATCCGGTAGGCCTCCGCGCCCATCGCCTTGCGGAGCGCGTCGTCTCTCATCAGGCGCAGCAGGGCGTCAGCGAAGCCTCCCGTGTCTCCTTCCGGGACCAACAGTCCGTTCCGACCGTCTCCAATGATGTCGCGCGGGCCACATTTGCAGGCAAAAGACACGGCAGGAACCCCGGCCGCCTGCGACTCCAGCAGCACCATCGGCAGCCCCTCGTAACGGGAAGAGAGGGCGAGAATGGAGGTATTTGCATAGATTTCCTTCACGTCCCGAGCGGGACCATGAAGCGTTACGGTCGCTCCTAGGTCATATTCCTCGATCATCCGCTGCAATAGCGGCCGCGTCTCGCCGTCGCCGACAAGACGCAGCGACCAGCCGAGCGCCTCCTTCCCTACCCGGTCGCAAAGCGTTTTCCACGCCTCGATCAGCAGGTCGAGCCCTTTCTGCTCCGAGTATCGCCCCACCGCCGAGACGGTCTTTGCATCGAGGGCAGCAGGCTTGTCAAACGTGAACGTGCGGGCGTTCGGGATTACGACGATGTTGTCGAGCCCGCCCCAATATTCCTTGTCCTCCTGCGTAAGCACCACGAATTTGTCGAATCGCCTGACATGGCGCAGGTCTGCCCAACTGCGGAACCGGTCCGCAATCGCCCAGAGTCCCTTCCGGCCATACTGCAGACGCTTGTAGCGGGAGAAATGAATCTCCAGTACCTTCTTGCTGCCGTCCTGGATCTTCGGGAGAAAGGTCTCCTCTCCGCAGAACATGCTGACCGTCACATCCGGCTTTTCCCGCAGCAAGACTTCCGTCAGCCTTTTGCGATGGAGCCGCTGCTTGGCCGGGTAGTGGATCACTTTGTCCAGGAACGAGGCGCCGTTGTTGTCTTCGTAACCGATTCCCAGGTCGATGAAGCGGATGGACGGGTCGAATGGAAAGGCGTTCGCCCTCCCCTTCTGTTCCGTGGTGACCACCACCACCTCATAGCCCATTCCGACGAGCGCCCGCGACTTGTTCGCCAGCACCCGTTCCATTCCTGCAGGGCGGTACGTCCCCGCTATGCAGTAGAGGAGTTTCATGGCAAGTCTTCCATCCACAGGTGACGACTACAAATGCTTGTCAAAATCCATCTTTTCGTGAAGAATACGGCTTATCAGAACAGAGCCATTGCTTCTGATCTGATAGAATATCACGTGTTTTCCCCATGGGTATTTCCGGTATCCGGAACGTACATGTTCATATGAACGGCCGAGAAAAGCAGGAGCCTTTGCAATCTCAGAGCACACGTGCAACAAGCCTTCGATGTACTTGTTGGCCTGTTCACGAGACCATGTTTCTACCGTATAACGCCAAATTCCGCTCAAATCTTTTTCAGCCTGCTTAGACAGGTCGTACTTCGGCTTCATGATCGGCATTCAACTTTTTTACGAAGGCTTCAGGATTAAAGCCCTCAACAACCCCGCTTTCTTCTCCCTCGATCAGCGCCGCGCGAATAGCGGCCAGACGGATCTCGTCTTCCTCCAACCGGCGAAGTCCTGCACGGATAACCTCGCTTACATTATTGTAACGCCCTCCCGCGATATTCGCCCGAATAAATTCTTCATAATGAGGGCCTAAAGTAACTGTGACAGTTCTAGCCATATTCTTTTCCTTTATACGCCTACAAATGTAAGAATAAATCTTACATTTGCAAAATTATTATGAACTTATAACTCAAACAGGAGTAAAAATCTTTTCCCTGTATTTGACGATGCCTTCTTGAGGTTCTCCTAAAATGTCTCTTTCTCGCACTCATCCGCGCCACATTGCCTTCCGGCGTGATGTGCGATTTCCGCCTTCATTTCCAAAGCAATTAAAAATAAAGCCAGTGCCAAAAAGACATCTGTGGAGACTTTCAACCAAACGATCAAACCCACCAATAGTGTAAGCAGCGGAATAAGCCTATAGTATGAATCTCTCTTTGCGGCCGCGAATGCGGTGTAGGCCATAACAGCGATCATCGCTGAAAGACCGATGACACCGAAATAGAACAAAAAACGAAGATAACCGATATCCGTACCCATGTAAAAACCGCCCTCCGTTGCAGTACCCAGATAATTGATATCGTATCGAGAATTGGAGAAGTAACCGTCGCCGATTACCCAGGTTTTCAATGACTCAGGGAAAATGACCATCGAACCTAACCTATCTGTCGATGAACTCTGCCATTCGCCCGTTTCGACATAATTAAAAAAACCCTCGAAAGCGAACCTGTACTGGTCTCGGACAGAAGGGATTGACTGATAGAGAGATACGGAGACAAGGATTACAATTGCAGCAATCATAAAGAACGCCCCTATGATCTTGGACTTCCTTTTCGTTTCCTTGTTTGACTCGAAAATCAAAGACAAAACAAGATACGCCAGCCCTACACCTGCTCCAACGAGCGTTGTCCTGGCGATCATATTACCGATTATGACAATTATGAAGAAAGCCAGAAAATACAATGCGATCTTCAGGGTATTCATTCTCCAACTTTCTTTTGTCACAAGGACAGACATCGCCGCCAAAACAATGGAAAAGCGGCAACCTGCAACATCCAATCCCGCTCCAATTCCATACAATCGATGTACGCTTTGAAGCATTTCCTGACCTTGATTGACTGTTGAGTCAATCACAAGCCTAACAACAGCCACATATTCGATCAGCATTGCAATCGCGCATTGGAACACGCAAACGGCAATCAGATAATTGACGACAATCGGAATATCGATCCTTTTATGGAAGAAATGAATCACGCAGCATACGAAAAACGCCCCGCCCAGCCAGACCAATGCAGAAGTCAGGTAGGTAGCATAAGCGTAGTCTTCCGTCTGATTGTATGTTGTTGAAAACAAACCTATCAGGGACACGAGTGAGGCCAAAAGAATGATCACGAAAATGCTTTTAGGAATTCTGAATTCGCGAATCGTGACGAGATAATAAATGAAGAAAACGACTCCGAGAGCAGCTTCCATCATTTTTGTGTTCAATCCCGGAAGCACGGAAAATTCGAACGGGAAGAAATACATACTCACCAGTATTCCCGTCAACAAGTATTTCAAGAATTTAATCATCAGCCAAAACGAAGTCCGTAAAAGAGTTTGTTCACGATAAAATTGTAGATTTTCAGTATCCCGTACATACGCTTGGTCCCGAGCCATACAATCAATCGGGTCCGAAATCCCAGTCCCGTATCGCTAAGCGGCCTATTGAATGCTTCGGGATAGCGTTTTTCCCAATACTCTGCCTCTTTCCATCTCCCATCTGTCAAACAAGGGATGATCAAACCGAGTTTGAACATGCGAAGGTATTTCTCCCTTTCAGAGAAATGACATCCTTCAAGAAATGTGACAGTTCTGCTGAAGTTGTGTTCAAAATCAGAAAGGTGCTTGTCTGAAACCGTGTTCGTGAAGGCCTTCGGATTGGATCTTACATAATGATACATCGCCTCGGGGAGATAGGCGACGCGCTTTGACTTTGCGGCCAGCAGAATCATTGTTGTATCCTCCCCCATCCCGTAGCCATCCGGAAACGAAATCCGGTTGTCAAAGTAGATGGATCGTTTCACGAGTTTATTCCAGACATTGAATTTCATCTTCCCAGACAAAAATCCCTTCGTCAGCATTTCTTCAGCAGTAGAGAAATCGGGGTTGCGCATATAGCGTTCTCCTCCAGGAAAGGTCAGATAGAAATCGGAGTAAACAATGTCCGCCTCCTTTTCAAGGGCAAGGGCATGCATTTTCTCCAACATGTCGGTTTCCACCCAATCATCACTGTCACAGTGGTATATATAGTCCCCCGAAGCAACTGAAAGACCGGTATTCCGAGCAGCCGGAAGCCCTTTGTTCACCGGATGGGTGATGATACGAGCACTATTTCCCGGGTATGATAAGAGCACTCGCTCGAGAATCGCTCTGCTCCTGTCCGGGGAGGCATCATCAATGAACAGAATCTCTATCTCCTTCAGCGTTTGGGACAAGAGGGATACAGCGCATCTCTCAATGTACTTTTCAACGTTGTAAAAGGGCACGATTACGCTTACTTTACACATATCATTCGGACTGCCAGGTTGAGCGCCCACTGTTTAAAGATGTTCAAATCATACTTCTTCGAAGGCACGATGGCTTTCAATAATTTTTTAAGGTAAGGATATTGACGGAAAATGGCAAAATCTCCCGCTCCGAAGGCAAACCATCCGATCCGCAGGAGCAAATCCTCCTCAACTCCCAAAATAGGGGATCGGGCGCGCTCTCCAATGGGCAAATTATGATAATAGTCAAATAAGGCCATCAAATTGCGGGCAGATTCGAATTTCTGTTTTGAAATCTTGCTGTTCGAGATCGAACCCTCAGTGCCTATCCGATAGTGGTAGAACGGCTGCGGAAAATGAACTACTCGCTCCGCATGGCTGATCAATTGCGAAACAACCACCAAATCATCGCGCATGCCGTATTGCGGCCAGACCCGGACAGCTGCGTACAACGATCGCTTTACCAATTTGTTCCAGTAATAACCATGAAAATTCTTCCCGTTGTACAAATCCTTGAAAAGTAATTTTTGATCGGAATATTCCTTTTCAAAAGCGATCTCTTGACGGTCTGGAAACTCCAGGTAATAATCAGTATATACCAAATCGGCGCCTGTAGCCAGAATCACATTGACCATCCTGTCGACCATATCCGTCTCAACCCAATCATCCGCATCGATTTGAATCACGTAATCGCCTTTGACGTGACTTATTCCCGTCTTTCTGGCCAATGCGACACCTTGATTTTCTTTTTCAACAATGATGACTTTTGCTTTTCGCTCAGGATGGAAGGCGACCACACTTCGCAAAATGTCGATCGAATCGTCTTTAGTCCCATCATTCACAAATACGAACTCGATGTTCGGATAAGTCTGTGACAGGAGACTTTCCGCACATTGTCCGATGTGGGCGGAAGCGCCGTAGATGGGCACAACTATGGAAACAGAAAGAGAATGTGAAGAATTGGACATCGTCTTAACAATCAAAAAAACAAATCATTGGTTGGCTCGTCCTCCACATCCAACCAGACGCCGGATTTTCGCAATTTTGCAGGGTTACCGGCGATCAACGAATATTCCGGCACATCCAAACCCGCCTTTACGAGCGAACGAGCAGCAACAATGCATCTCGGAGGCAGAATGGCGCCTTTGAGAACCATCACCTGCGAGCAAAGCCAGGTATGATGCCCGATCCGAACAGGAGCGCAAGCGGAACCGATGAATGTTCCTTGCATAGACTTGATGCAGTGATAATCTGTGTCCATTATCGTATTTTCCCAACCGAGCAACACATGATCCTCAAAGCAAATCTCTGAAAGACATACCAATTTAAGACCAGCAGTACATAGAATCTCAGATCCAAAATCCAAACAGGCTCGGCTTCCCACCTTGATACTCGAAGCATTTCCAATAATGCATGTCCCGCGAAAGATGACCTTGCCGCCTCGGTTGTCCCAGAGAATGCCTCTGTTCGGATAGACAGTTTCAATCAAAAACCCAAGACGGATCATACCTGTTTTAACGGTATCCAAGTCTATCTCAATCGATCCTGCACATTTGTACAGTTTGGGTTTGTACAACCAGATCGGTAGTTTGATAGCCTGACGAAAGGGCAGGTAATGAAAATTGAACCAGATTGTAGGGAGAATCGAGCGCAACAGATGGCGTCCGTTCCATAGTTTATGAAATTTTAACATCATTCTAAGTGTTTCCTCCTTCTTTTCGAAGGAATACCTTTGAAACATCCCTGGAAACAAGCCTTGGTAATGCAGCCAAGCTTGCGAATTTTATTCTTTTCTCCGAAAATGATTCCCGGAATGTAGTAGGCGAATGTATAGGTGATACATTTCAAACTTGGTTCATTCCGGAACTCCCGGCGCATCCAGAACATATTCCTGAACAGGAAGAAGTACGAGGTTGCAGAATAATTTGAAGCCTTAACGCCAAGGGCGACAATTGTCGAGGAGCCGAAAACATGTCTGACAAAATGCTGGCAAAGGACTTGGATTCGGTATCCGTTTCTCCGAGCCCAGAGGCAATATTCAGAGTCCACCCAATAGATCCGGTAATCTTCCCGAAATCCGCCGAGCCTTTGGGCGATTTGGACATTGCAAAGCGAGCAGGAGGTAACGACGCCCTCGACGTCCGCCACCACCCCACCATTCTTTGGTCCGTTGATGTTGGGAGCGAATATGGCCACGTTCTCCTTCGGTAACGCCTCGACAGTTGCGAGAAAAGAGCCGAAATCTTCCCATGAACTGTCTTGATCCATCGTGAGAAGATAATCACATTCATGTTCCTGACACCAATTCAAAGCATAGTTCAACGGCTCCGCGATGTATGCATTTGTTTGCGTCCCACACCAGATGATCTTTTCGCTGAATTCCTCAGGGACATCGAACTCAATAGGAGAATTCCGCCAAACCAAGACAGTGTCAACCAGTTTCGCATACTTTCCAAGATTGTCAAGGAAAACATCTTCATCCGGATGATAAAGAACTACGATAGCTGCTATTTTCATCTTCCAAGCAATCCCCTGACCAACAATCTGAATCTCTTGCCCAACGGCAGACGGTCGAGCAAGGTACACTGCCGATCCCAAAAATCGAAACAGAACTTTTGATCAAACCATATTGACCTGCGATAATAATCCCACCAGATGTCCATATTCAGACAGGCGCCGTTCCAAGGCTTGGCACCATTATAATGGACGATCCCGGACTCCAGCGCTCTTTCCAGCAGTTCGGAAGAAAACAGTTTCTCAAACTCCTTCCTTCTGTTTACAATCAGATGATAGAGTTGGATTGACAAGCAGAAAGAGGGATCCAAACGCAGAATCCGGCCGTTGCAAGCTATGTTCATTATGTCCATGTCTTGCTGCTGATATGTTTGCGACCCCATTTTTCGAAAAGTTTCGGTCATTTTATCCGCGCGAAGCAAAGCGGAATTTACAACCAAATTGCCCGCATAGAAGTAACCGGAATTGTAGTCCAATCCGAGGTTTGTTACATACTCCCGCGCTTCCGGCCGCAGTTCTGCGCAATTGTCCACGGCAGCGAAATAATGATCTCCGAGATCCAAGTCATAAAATCGCCTTAGGTCTTCCCGGAAAATCACGTCTACGTCGGAATAAAGCACCTTGTCGTATTCGGGCAGGAATTCAGGGATCAGAAGCTTGTAGTATGTAGCCTCGGTAATTCCACGGACCTGATACGCTCCGGAAAAAGAGCCCCCGACATCCTTGAAGGTCAAACTGCAGTTCTTGTAGATCTCCGGAAGGCGGTTCAACTTCGACCCGGAAAAATCCGTGTCACGACCGTGCAACACGAATATCTCGTAGAAAGTGTCTTGCGCGGCATTCTCCAGCAAGGAAGTGAGGCACACTCCCGCGGGCATCTCGAAGTTCGAGTCAAATGCGAAAACGATCGGAATCCTGTTCATAATACTTTACCAATCATAATGTTGATACCTACCTACATCGGAAATGTCGGGAAGATAATGATAATCCGCTCCATGGTACCATTCGTCAAGGTACTCTGAAATCCTCACGGGAACATTGCAATTCAGGCCTTCGAAATCCATCTTCATACAGGTGAAGGCCTCATCGATTACATGGTGCCTGCAGTCCCCGACACTGTAGGTGTCATAGAAAAGGTTCTTCTTGGAAAAACCGGAGATAAATCTGAACAGACACAAGAACAGCAAGTTGATCCCATGCCTCAAATAGAGAAGAGATTTGAAAACTCTAAACTTGCCTGCCAGTTTCATCAATTTGTATTGCCCACCGCACATCAACAAGAAAGAAATTTTCTTCAAGGTTCTGTTGCACCTCTCCACCGGGATGACATCGATGAATATCCCGGAATAAGGGGAAAATGACAACATCGGATGCTTATCTTTTTTCTGGACTCCCTCTTCGCGGACTTTCCCGTAATAGTAGGGATAGAAAATGTCCGACGACTTGTCCTGCAGAAAGTAGCGCTTCTCCTTCTTGACGATCTGGCAGAACTTCCGATAGTCCGCGTAGGGCATGTCGATGTCCACGTCATCATCCCAAGGGATGAAACCCTTATACAGATACGCTCCGAGCAACGTCCCTCCGGAGAGCCAGTAAGTCAACCCGTTTCTTTCACAGACATCCACCACGTACCTCAGAATTTCCAACAACTGCAGCTGGAAATTCCGCAGTTCGGATCCCTCGGGGTTAAAATTAGCCTTGAGCTCTTTTTTAACAGTTTCTGTTATTTCCTGTTCATTCATCATATTCATCCCCTATTAACACTACAGCGTCAAATCGACCTTATTGTCCAGCCAACTCGAGATCCTTTTCTCAACCTTTCCAAAAGCCAACTGCCGGACCTTTTCGATCAGCAAGGGCACGAACATGGAAAGCACGAAGAATACAAACACCAATCCGAGGAATGTCCATGAAATACCCCAACGCGAATATGCCGATGCCACGCTATCATAAAAATTGATACCGCCTTCTTGCATCAAATAGATCGACAGACAACCGGCAGCCATTGAATTGATTGCTTTGGAATAGAATGGAAACCGTAAAAAGAGCAAAAAGAAAGCGACCGCTTCGAGAATCAGCAAAGGGTTATTGTAATACAAAAGCCGAAATGGATTGATTCCTCTGTTTCTCAGGAAAATACACCCAGCCCCTATGATTATTCCACATAAGAGATAAGTCGCAACACAGTAACCGCGCTTCACTGTCCCGATTCCATATAGATGGAGAAAGCGTCCGATGCAATATAAATAAATGAAATTCAATACGTTGTACCCATTATAGAGGGTCTGTTCCTTTCCGTTGAGCCATCCGATCCAGATATTGATGAACGTCAGGACAATCAAAGCATACAAAAGTCCCCGTCTTCCGATGTTATCAATCACCTTGTTGATGAAAGGACTCAAAAGCATCAACACAAAATAGATCCGGACGAACCATAAGCGACTCCTTGACAAAGGAAGGAAAAGTCGCGCGAGAAGGGACGACAACTGAAAATTCCCTTCATGCAAGGAACAGTAGACATAGGTCAATATTCCGAAGAATGCTGTGATTCCAAACAGCCTCACAAGACCTTTGAAACTTAACTTGATAGAAAAATAGCCCGATATCAGGACGAATAGGTTGACGCCGATGATCAAGAATGAATCAAGCACCAACAAAGAATCATAAATGCGAGGTTCCAGATCTATGCTCTCCCCAAGAGCGAGGCCTGAGAATAGATTCATCCCATAAAAGATGAAATGATGCAGGACGATGAATCCCATTGCCACTAATCTCAGCAATTCGAAATTCGATTGTCGTTGAGTCTCCATACGATTGGAACCTTTTTTAATCAGGGAAACTTGACAATAAGTTTCACTTTAAGCATTTTGCAAAACCGGTCATCCCTAAAATTAATAATAAAAATGCAATAGAATCCTTACGCCCCAAAGACATCCATTTCATTTGCTTGAATTCCGGCCGAAACTGTGATTTGAACGATTTCGAAGACAACAGCCCTTTTTTCCAAGCCGTAAACCCAGTACGGACAAGAACAGATCGAGTTTGTTCTTTCAAATCACTCGGGACAATCTCCAGGAGTTGGTTGCAAAATTTCAATTTCTTCTCAAAAGTAGATTCCGTCCACTCTTTCGTCAATGTGCTTGCCCATGTATTATAGTGATAAAAAGCCTCAGGAAGATAGCACAATTTTAACTCGTGCTGAAGAAGTTGGGCGAAAATTAATGTATCCTCTGATAAATCAATCCCCGGGAAATAATGAATTTCAAATTTGTCATACAACGAGTGCCGGACCATCTTATTCCACAGAAATCCTTCCAACTGGTTTTTTAGCAACTGGATGAGCACCTCGCGTGGAATAATCGACTGCAATCTCTGAGATCTGTACACCTGCGTTGACCCATTATTAAGATAGTAATCAGTAAAGAGAATGTCGGCATCATTCGTAACCGCGCACTTATACATCTTCTCCAGCATATCCGGTTCAATCCAGTCATCAGCATCGGCATGGATTGAATATTTCCCCGAGGCTTTGTCTGTTCCAAGTTGCCTTGCAGACGCAACTCCGCTGTTCTGTTGATGAAAGACTATGAAACGAGCATCTTCCGCAGCATATCTATCGCAAATACTGCCAGACCTATCGGTGCTCCCGTCATCGATCATGATAACCTCGAAATCACGAAAACTTTGGATTCGCAAACTTTCGAGACACTTTTCCAATGTCTTTTCTCCGTTGTAAACAGGTACAATCACTGAAACGGCAGGAATATGGCTCATCGTGCAAACAACATTAAGGAGAATCCAAGCGAAACTATAGGGAGTTGTGACTAGCTGCTGTTTATTTTGAAGCGTGACGAAAAAACCTCTTTTTGAGTTCCATCAAAAACTTGCATGAGGACAATCGGTACATGATCCGGTATTTCATCCCCAAGTCTTTCTTGATGTTGCCGTAGATTGCCTGCACATCCTCATTTTCATACCAGCGCGCGGGAGTCCGATAGATTTCCTCCTGGCACAGCTTCTTTGTATCGCACCAAGCGTATCTAACAAAATACGGGGAATGAATTCCGATTTTATGATAGGCATCATACAGGCGCTTCAAACAATAGATCGACCGGTCAATACTTTGTTTGTACTTGATGAAGAACGGATCGCCAGAGTCAACGTAATTGTAGGCGATTTCAGCCGAAACATATACAGAATCAACTTTGGAGAGGAAGCGCAGCACGAATTCGTTGTCCTCGGCAAATACCATGTTCTCATCAAATCTCAACTCGCCTATCAACTTTTTTTTGAAGAGTTTGGCGCAAGAAGAGCGAAATGCCTGCATGTGGGAAGGGAGGAAAGATTTCACTTCCTCAGCACCGGAGAGCAAACGGCTTTCTTCAAAACGATCTACCCGAATCGGCTCCCCGTTCTCGCGACACCGCAGATAGCCGAAAAGAACGAGATCCGTGGAATACTCACGATTTAGGATGTCCGCCGCTTCCGCAGGAATCCAATCATCTGCATCGAGGAAAAAAACATACTCTCCTTCCGCCACTTTTAATCCTGCATTTCTGGCGGAACTGGCACCGCCGTTCGGTTTGTCAATCACCTTGACATTCCGATTCTCCATCCGGTACCGTTCGCATAGTTGCAATGACTGATCCATGGATCCATCATTCACCAGAATTACCTGATGATTCCCGACTAAACGGATCACGCTTTCCACACATTTGGAAAGTGTTCGCTGCGCATTGTAGACAGGAATAATAAACGAAATCATCGACAAATCCTTTATTTGTTTATTTTTTCACGAATCGATACACCAGATATGCGAGCGTCGGAAACAAACGACGTAGGTCATGCTTTAAGAGATACGACATCGCCTCCACAATCCTCGATCTCGATAGAAGGCACATCCGATAGTACTCCCGTATGAGCGTGAATATAGTAGAATCATACGTGGGTCCAAAGTGTTCGTTCAACGCCTCATGGTGGTGAATCCATGCAGCTACCGAGACCCTTTTCATGGAGACACTGCCTGGGTGCCGGCGGTAAACCACTCTTTTCTCTGCATCGCACCAGACTTTTCCGAGAGACGCAAGCCACAAGAATGTCACGATGTCTGCATAGATAAATCTTTTGTCCGTGGGTGGAGATAACCCTTCTTGATAATAATTCCGGTACAACACACTGGCCGTCGGCACCACCCAGTTCCGCAAAAGATCCTGCCCAGTGTATTCCCGGGTTTCAACGTTGAAGAAACCGGAACGCGGGATGATGCCCTTGTCATCCTCCCAGGTTACCACCGCATCACTGAAACACATTGCGTAATCCGGATGCGCCTCCATGAAATCCACCTGCTTCTGAAGCTTCAGCGGGTCCGTCCAGTAGTCGTCCCCCTCGCAAAGAGCGATGTATTTCCCTTTGCCGGCGGCATTCATAATACTTGACAACTTGTCGAATCCCTTCGAAAACTGATTTTCCTTTTCGAAGATCGGTTTGATGATGTCCGGGTACTTCTCCGCGTATTCCCGGATGATTTCCGCCGACCGGTCGGTCGAGACATCATCGTGCACGATCGCCTCGAACTTGAAGTTCGCTTTCTGCATCACGAAACCATCCAGACACTGCCGGAGATAGGGTTCGTGATTATAGACGAGGCACTGAATAGACACCAATGGTTGCTGAGACGTTTTGTTCATGCGATCGAAATTGTGTACAAGTTGATTCGGAGTCAGCAATCAATCGGCAGCTTTTCTCAAGGCTATTTTTTTATGTTTGGCCAAGATGATACGCGCCATTTTCACCATGGGCGGTCCGATAAACTTGTTATCCTTGACTGCGGCACCTTTTCCTTCGCGGGCGGCCTCTTCCGCAAGTTCGACCATTTCGGTCGCCCAGGCGACCTCCTCCTCTGAAGGAGAGAAATACTGATGTACTATCGTCCGCAAGTTTTTCGGGACACTAATGTCACACAATAAAATGATATAATCATACATATTTATCTCCGGCTTTTCGATCTCTAACAATTATTGCCGGAACTCCGTACATTACAACATTATCCGGACAGTTCTTCATTAATAAGGAACCGGCTCCTATAACTGAATGACTGCCAATTACTATGTTCTCCTTTAATGTGGCACCGATTGAGATTGCACTACATTCACCGATTTTCACATTTCCGCCAACGGTAACACCAGGCGCTAAACTCGAAAAATTTGACATTTCAACATCGTGATCAGCACTTGCATTTGTGTTTATAAAAGCAAAGTCTCCAATCTTAGCATCAGCATTAACTATTGAACCTGCCATTAATGCTACACCCTCCCCCAATGAAACATTCTTACCAATCAATGCTGATGGATGAATGGCGGAAGAAAATATTACATTAGAATTGAGTGTTTTAATTTTTTTCATCACAAGTTGCCTTCCATAATTGTCTCCTATCGCTATGAAAACAGAACATTTAAATTTTTCAATTATTTCCGCAACATCTTGAACTTTTCCTAAAACACTATACCCCAGTGTTTTTTCATTTTTGTTTCTATAATCATCAATTACTCCTATAATCTCAATATTTGTTCTTTCAAAAATATCAATAATAACCTTTGCGTGTCCGGATGAGCCAACAACTAAAACTTTTCTTTCATTCATAAAGTATTCTTTTAAATTCGTTTCTTCTATTGCCGAAAAAATATAATTTATCATTTAGTACATGACATCAAGGGACGCTTGCAAGTTGCAGCATTTCATAGATTGACCGCTCGATTTGCCACCGGTTATGGTCCAACTCAGCGAGCATGATAGGGCTGATATCCAGTCTTTCACCCTCGGCAAAGGCGTTTGCGCAGGAGGCCTCGGATCCTCTCCAAAAGCATCAGTCTTTTGGGTTTCGTCACTTTTCCACCCATTTTAAACCATCCAAAACATCCGGCAGAACAACGATCGCATCCTGCCCCACATCTTGACCATCAACACATTCTCTTTCATTTTCTCGGGGCTCTCCGGCGTTGTTTTTCCCGCCGTTCGTAGATTTCAGAAGGACTTTCAAGAAGATTCGGTATCGTCGCGTAAGCGTTCTCGAGCAGTTTCAGGGCACGAAGCAGTCCCAGAAAAGTCGACAGTCGGATGCTGCCTGCCTTCCCGCACTCGAACCGGCTGACCGTCATATTGGTCGTTCCGCACTGTTCGGCCACCTCTTTCTGCGAAAGGCCCAAGGCGATCCGGTAGGCACGAAACCTGGCTCCCAATTCGGTCATGACTTCGAAATTGGACTTCGCGTAAATTTCTCTCTGCTCGATAGCATTCATAAAAAAATTATATAAATACTTATAATTAAATCAAAATATTGAGATAATTATACAAATATTGATATCCTATCCAAACAAATCATCCTGGGAAACAACGCTTTGGATGCCGCCGGCATATTCATTCTGAAAAAGTCCGAAAGTCGTGACGAGGGTCATGTGTATGGTTTTCCGCGTCCTTGTCACGTCCAAAAAGGTCTGAAGGCGATGACGGAGACGGGCATCGTATTCCTTGTCGATCCGATAGTCATCAACGGAAAATTTCATCTCGCAGAGGTTGACGATGCGATCCGCCCGGTCGATAAGCATATCGATCTGGCAGCCACTGCGGGTCTCGTCACCGGCATACGACCACGATGAGGTCTCCGTATGGACGCCTGCAATCCCGAGGGCTTTCTTGATCTGCGGAATATGGCGGAAGCAGAGATTCTCGAAAGCATGGCCACGCCACGCATTGATCGCAGGGGACAGCTGATTGTTTTGCCAGAAGCGCTTGTCGGTCGTCCTCTCCCCATCGATGATGCGCAGCCAGAACAGGCTGAAAGGATCCGTCAACTTGTAGCGGTTTTCTCTCGAGCTGCCGTTGAAATCCTTGCATAAAGTGATGAAATCGCTCTCTTTCAGAGATTGGAGTATCTTCGTCAGTCCTCCTCCGCCCAAGCCTGTCTTTTCCGAGATCTCGCTTCTTTTGAATCCTTTTGCCGAATTCGCAAGGAAACGGACGATCCGGATATGATCATCGGGATTTACGAACAAGGAAGAAAAGAGGCGCTCAAATTCATCCGCAAACACGGCATCATTTCCGAACATCAGCGAATCCACATTCTGAGCCAGGCTTTTCCCCTTCCGGAAGCCATTCATATAATAGGGAATCCCGCCAAAGACCATGTAACTCTGAAGAATGTCATAACGGCTGAGAGAAATGCCTTTCTTCGAGAAGTACTGCTCGCATTCAGCCAAAGTGAACGGTGAGAGACGCAACACTTGGGTAAGTCTTCCATACAATCCGCCTTTGTTGTTGATCAGTTTGTCATTCATCCATGATGTGGCGGAACCGCAGACGATGAGCATCAGATTTTCCCTGCTCGCACCCCAGCCGTTCCAAAAATGTTCCAGCGCAGTCACGAATCCGGATCTAGGCGTGTCCATCCAAGGCAACTCGTCCAAAAAGACGACCTGCCTTTGCGTTGTCGATTTGCCTTCCAGCATCTTGACCAGCAAATTGAAGGCCTCCATCCAGTCTTCAGGCGGTTGTGAGATTTCAAGTCCGTACCGGGACAAAGAATAACTGAAAGCTTGGAGTTGTTCCCTGAGAAGTCTCTTTCCTTTCAACTCGAAGGGAGAAAGTCCCGTGTGGAAAAAGGAGAAATCATCTTTGAAGCATTCCCTGACAAGAAAAGTCTTCCCGACACGCCGCCTGCCATAAATGGCCACGAATTCGGCATTACCGCTGGAATAAATCTCTCCCAACGATTCGAGTTGCGCTATTCGGCCTACGATTTCGGACATATCAGCAGTATTATTTCTCCTCAAATATACTCAAAATGTAATTTTTGGCAAAATAGCGTATATGCTATTTATCCAAAATATGGTTAGAAATCCCTGTTTTGGAGAAATAAAGAAGATTTTCAATCACCCGCTGCACATCTTCCTCGCTCATCGCATGGTGGATCGGGAGGCAGATCACCTCATCGGCCATCTTAGTGGCAATAGGGAGGTTCGCCGGAGACGCGCTCGGCAAGCCCCTGTACATAGGAAACGTACTGATGAGCGGATAGAAGTACCGCCTTCCCCAGACATTCCGCTCGCGCATCCGGAAGTAAAGCTCATCCCGGGTCATCCCATACCTGCGAGCATCCACGAAAATCGGGAAATAACCGTAGTTATGACGCACACCGGGCATATCGTCCCAGAAAGCGATACCCTCGACCGCGCGCAAGGCCTCGCGGTATTTCACAGCGACCCGGCGCCGAGCCTCGATCGCGGCATCGACCTGCATAAGATTCAGCAAGCCGTAAGCCGAGCGGATTTCATCCAACTTTCCATTGATGCCCGGAGTGACCACTTCCGTCTCTCCCGCAAAGCCGAAGTTCTTGAGGAAATCGATCCTTTCCTTCGTCTGCTTGTCGTGCATCACCATCGCTCCGCCTTCGACCGTGTTGAAGACCTTGGTCGCATGAAAACTCAGGGTGCTCATATCGCCTTCGAGGAGGACGCTCCTGCCTTACACTTCGACGCCGAAGGCATGGGCGGCATCATAGATGACTTTCAGCCCGTATTGATCGGCGATCTCCTGAATTCCAGCCGTGTCGCAGGGCTTTCCAGAGACATGAATCGGCAGGATCGCCGTCGTCCTCGGCGTGATCGCGGCTTCGATCTTTCCGGGATCCATACAGCCCGTATTCCGGTCGATGTCCACGAAGACCGGCTAGATTCCGTTCCACCATAGGGTATGCGTCGTCGCCACGAAACTATAGGGGGTCGTAATGACCTCCCCGGTAATCCGCAGCGCCTGCAAAGCGGTCACCAGCGACAGGGTTCCGTTCGTAAACAGGCTGACGTACGGGACTTTCAGATAGTCAGCGAGTTCCGTCTCCAGCTGCTTGTGGAAGTCTCCGTTGTTGGTAATCCATTTGCTGTCCCAGATCTGCTTCAGGAGTCCCTGGAAGGCATCCAGATCCGGAAGCAGAGGCGAAGTGACGGTAATGACTCTATTGTTTCCCATTTCGGAGGAAATTTTCTTGCAGAAGTTGCATCATATAAGCGAGTTCCGGCGACTTCGTGAGTTTTGCGATACCGTAGTAGAAGGCGAGGCCAGCCGGGATTCCTGCAAACAATTGGATCCACAGGTTCGGAATCCACTGGATCAGGAACCAGACCGAAAGTCCCATCGCCAGGGAATAGAGCAGAGAAGGAGCAACGTCTTTCATCTGCTTGAAGAAACCGACGTGGATGAGTTTGCCTGTGTAATGGGTGTTGATGACCAAGCAAATTACCGAGGATAAGACCCTTCCGGCGCACATATACACCAAGCCGAATGGAATCGAGACGATCAGGATCGCCACCCCCAGGATCTTCTTGATGACTTCAAGCCGCAAAAACAAGTCCGATCTTCCCTTCACCTGCAAGAGGTTCAAATTCAGCGCGTGGACGGGATACCACATCAGGGCGAAGCACAGAATCTGGAGATAAATCACGCTCTCGCTCCATTTCTCGGTGAGCAGGCAAATGATGAGGGGCTTCGCGAGGGCGCATATTCCCATCAGGATGGGGAATACGACGAAGGCGGACAGGCTGATCAGCCGCCTGTACACGCTTTGCAGCGCTGTGTCGTCATCTTGTATGCGGGCCAGAACCGGGAAGGTAACATTGCTGAGAACGGAGGTGGAAACGGTCGACGGGAGACCTGCGTAAGAATCCGCTTTCGTGTAATATCCGAGATCGGTAGCGGAAAACTTCTTGCCGATAACCAAAGGATAGATGTAGCCATAGACCGTATTCAACAGATCGGAGAGCAGCAATTTAGAACCGAAACTGAAGAATTCGCGCCAAATTTTCCAAGAGAACTTGAATCCGGGGAACCAGCGCTGGTAGCGCCAGAACAACACAGCCTTTGCCAGCAAAGTGAAAAACGCGGGGTAGACAAGCGCCCAGACCCCGTACCCGAGAAAAGCCAGAACGATCGAGACAATGCCGGTGATGGTCGCCGCCACAACATTGATGATGCCCCTGGTCTTGAAGTCCAGTTGAATGGTCAATCTAGCCGACTGCACCGCCAAAAAAGATCCGAGGAACACCATAAGGGCGTTGAAGCGGACGATTTTCTGGAGAAGCGGCTGATTGTAGAAGTTCGCGATCGGTGTGGCGACGAAGAACAGGATCAATGCGAAAACCGTCGAAATGACGACATTCGTCACATAAACGGTCGAATAGTCGATGTCTTTCCTGTTGTTCTTGCGGATCAGTGCGTTTGTGAACCCGGAATCCGCGAATCTGGACGCAATGACGGTGAAGACCTCCACCATGGCGATCAAGCCGAAATCGGCCGGATTCAGGATTCTCGCAAGGATGATCCCCACGACAAAGGAGACGCCATAGGTGATGAAGCTTTCTCCCGAACGCCACACCATCCCCTTGAATGTCTTCTGTTTCAGACTATCAGCCAAAGTTTAGCATACAGCTTCGCCTTTGCGTGTGACAAATTCAACACGCAAAATGCTGTTTTTCACATAGGTAAGGCATATGCTTGCAAATATACAGAAAAATGCCTGATTCCAGTCTATAGATTCAACACTTCGTCAGCGATTCGGGCGGCTGCGGGACGATGGGAAATGAAGATCACGGTCTTCTTTCCTTTGTAGCGCGACGCGATATTCTTGAGCAGCCGTTCCTCCGTCTCGGAATCGAGGGCAGATGTCGCCTCGTCGAGGATCATCACGCCGCCTTCGTGCAAGAGGGCCCGCGCGATGGCGATCCGCTGGCTCTGCCCCTCGCTCAGCCCGGTTCCGCCTTCTCCGCAGAGCGTCTCCAGCCCGTCGGGCAATTCATACACGAATCCCGCGGCTGCTATATTCAAGGCTTCTTCAATCTCAGCGTCGGTCGCGTCCGGCTTCGCCAGGCGCATGTTCTCCCGGATTGTCCCGCTCATGAGGCTGTTCCCCTGCGGCACGTACATGAAATTGCATCGCGTGTTCACATCGGCCACGTGAGACTGTCCGCCCGGGGAATAAAGCAGCACCTTCCCCTGTTCCGGAGTCAGAAGTCCGAGCATCAACCGTGTGAGCGTGCTCTTCCCGACCCCTGTGGGCCCTGCGATGACCGTGAAGGTGCCCGGCCGGAACATATGGGAGAAATTTTCCAGGACATTCTTCCCCTCGTAGGCGAAAGTCACGTCCTTCATATCGATTCCGGGAGCGCCTTCGAGCCGGATATCCCCGCGGTAGTTTTCGACCTTGAGGTCTTCCAGTTCAAGAAGCCTTTCAATGGAAGTCAGCGCCTTGATGAAAGCGGGGACCTGACGGCCCAAGTCCGCGATCGGGCGCTGGATCTGGCCGACGAGTTGCAGGAAAGCGGTCATCATACCGAAGGTCACGGCCCCGGATTTGATCCCGAATATTCCCCAGAGGAAGGCCGCGGCGTATCCGGCCATAAATCCGAAACTCATGAACCCCCTTGCTACCGCATTGTAGTTCAGCCGCTTGACGGTGTTCTTCTTCAGCAGATCCTGGAGGCTGGCAAGGCGCGAAACCACATGGCCGACTCCGAAGAGGGTCAGCACCAGCACCCGATTCTGGAGATTCTCCTGCAGGAGCTGCTGCACCTCGCTGTCCTGGGCGCGTATGGCCGCGGTCAACTGGCGCAGTTTGCCGAAGAAGAGTTTCGAACCGAGGACAGCGACGACCATCAGCACGACCAACACCCACAGGAGCGATGCCTCCATCCACATCAAGTAGGCGGAAGCGGCCAGCAACTGCGTCGACGTGATCAGGACCTCGGGAATCCGGTTGCAGATCAGTTCGGTTAACACGCGGATGTCCTCTTCGAGCCGGTTGATCGTGTCACCGGAGCGGAAGGCTTCACGACCGCTCCACCGGGCGTTCAACACGTGGGCAAACAAACCGAGCCGCAGGCTGTTCTGGGTTTTGACCACGTTCAGGTTCATCCAGTAGGTAGAAAACAAGTTGCAGGAGATCTGCACAAGCATGATCCCGACCATGAGGAAGACATTCGGGTACAGCGGAGCATCGACCACGCCGGTAACGATATCGACCAGGCGCTTGCTCGCCCAGACGAAAGTCAGCGAGGCCAGAATACGGACGATTCCGACGAGAACGGAAACGGCATTCCTGCCTCGCACCGGCTTGGCCATGCGGTTCAGCCCCTTCATGCATGTCTTAAAATCTTTCATGGATGCTGAGTGTCTTTACGGTACACGGTTCTCCTCAAAATCGCCAGTATCCACCTGCGGAAAGGAAGCATCGCGCGCCAAAACCGGCCTTTGCCCGGCCGTACCCGTCTCCCGTCCGGTTTGACAATTTCCGTCACGATACCGATCACGTCTTTGGAAGCGCAGCGTTCCCTCCTCTTCAGGTTACCGTCCCCCATCAGGATGATACGGTCTCCGTCCAACGCCCAGATCCTGTGCATCACATAGTTCTCCCGAACCTTCGCAAGCACGATGTCTCCGGTTTCAAGCGCCCGCGACGGTTTCGCCAGTATCACATTGTCACGGTTTCCCCGGATGAACGGAAGCATGCTGCATCCCTTCGGGGTCATACGCACCGACTTCCCTTCGGCGAGGAAGGTTCCGACCATTTCCAGCATCACGTCATTCGGAAGAACCTTACTTTCCATATTGCGTCACGGTTTTGTGGCAGATTTCAGCCGCCTCACGGTCGGGGAGGCAATCGAGCAGATAACATGGAACGCTCTCGATTACGGAAGCGATGGTGGCGAAGAGACCGTCTCCGATGGACCGGATGGATTTCAGACCGGAGCAGGATGCGAAAAGGGAGGCGACGGCTTCCGGCACCGACATCCTGCGGATCCTGTTCTCCGGCGCCTGGTTGATCTGGACAATCGCCCCGATCGGAACGCGCTCGTTCCGATAGCAAGGAGTCTTTCCGCTCCAGGGAGTCCCGTAAACGGTAGGGACGCCGTCCGCGATGCGTACGACGGGATTGTCGTCGTTGAGGAGGCGGGTTCCGGGAATATGCCGGAGCCACAGGGAGCTGTGGGTACTCTTGCCTGTGCCGCTCCTCCCCAGGAAAAGATAGCCTCTTCCTTCCCATTGAACGACGGAGGCGTGCATCTCGAGGGTGCTTTCCGTCGCCGTGCGGAAGGCATATTGCAGCATCAGGGCGTTGTTGATGCAGAATTCGGAATATTTCGGAACGACCGCCAACAACTTCCCTTCCGAGAAGTCCGGGCTTGACAGCAGTTTGCCGACGACAGGTCCGTCCGCGGATGGGCCCATCTCGAAAAGATAGTCCCCCGCTTCCGTCGCGTAGACGTCGATCCTCCGCTCGTCCGGCTCCGGTTCGGAAAGGTAGAAGGGCTTGACGGCCGGAAACTCCAGTTTCTCGAAAAGCCTGAGGGTGAATATTTCTCGCCCCTCGCTTCGCCGGCCATCAATCCGGAAAGGCTCATAATTTTTCAGCCCGGCACGCAAACCGGCGATCCCGTCCATCTGCAAAGAAAAGACGTGATCTGCGACGTTGTATGATCGGGTTCCAGTGGACATCTATTTCGCAAATTGGGCATCTATTTCGCAAATATAGTCAATTAATCACGTGTTTCTGCCAAATCGGCAAGGAAACATAAGAACCCTTCTTTCCGCCGACGAAGATGTTCTGGCAAGCCTTCCTGGTTGAACTTTGCTCTGCCCATACACCTGCGTAGTTGCTATGGACGGCATATTCAGGAAACAGGGAAGATTGAATGTCGAGCCTTAGACAGTTGCCGGCCTTCACTGTCCAAACGATGGGAAGGGCCACGATTTCCGCCCGGACTTTTTTGCCCGGTTTGTATTTTTGCCTATCCCCGAGCAGATCGTTCCGATAGCCCAAGGTGGTAATGGAATTTCGCATGTTATAAGCCTTTCCGTCCGGAGTAACCTCGCTCAAGGTAAAAGCGAAGGCCGTATCGTCAACGTCGGTGCTCACGGTGAGGACAACCTTGACGGCACCTGCAATGGTCATGTCCCCCTGCAAGGGCGCGCTGACGAAGCTCAACACATCGTCACGGTAACCCGCTTCCGGCTGCGGATGAGATCCGCGACGCGCCTGAGTTGTGAATATGGTTTCACCGGCCGTCGCGTAAACGGGATCATCCGGATCATAGACATAGCTGACCTTAGTCCCCTTGCTCTCGGCCCGGTCGCTTAACGTAAAGACATTGTCCTTTTCTCCGGTTGTGGCTGAGGTAAGATAATACACTTTCTCGGCATCCGGATCAATCGGCCATTCTTCCAATTGAATCCATCGATCCGCTTCGATGTCGTAAACACGGATCTCCGGTTCCGGGACGATATTCTGAATGAGAATACGATGGAACCAATCGAACTGGTCCGCAGTCGTGTTGAAGTCGCGGGCATGCTCGTGAGGAATATGGGTGGGAGTAGGCTGAAAACTGTGGTTCCACGCACCCAGAATGAGCCGGCTGCGCTCCTTTACGGCAGGAGCAAGTCTTTCGTATCCCAGCAGCGTCCCTTCTTCATGGTGGTCGAATTGACCAGCGACGATCGTGATGGGAACATCGACGGCAGCGCTCGCCTTTTTCAAGTCGCTCCAAACTCCTTGGTTCCAGTACGGATCGTTGTAATCCGTATGGGTGATCCAGTCTCGATAGTAACCGAGCTTTTGGCCGAGGATGTTCACATCCGCCTCGACATGGGGCCGATAGAGATAGAAGTCATAATAATTCTCGCCGACCGGTTGCCCCGGCTTCCGCTCCGGCCGGATGATGTCCTCCTCGGCATTGTCGATCGCCCATCCGCTCATGATGTCCTGTCTGAAAAGGCCGGCGCGAAAACAGGACACATGACGGTCCACGCCGTAATGGCTGAGATACATGGCCTTCACTTTCGCCGGAAGAGAATCCGCCACGATCCATCCCGTGAGCGCCGTGTAGGAACTACCGAATATGCCGATGCTGCCGCACCATTCCTGCGCGTCCAGCCATTCATACAGCGCGATACCGTCTTCCCGCTCATAAATATTCGGACTGTAAAAACCTTCCGATCCGCCTTTGCCGCGGCAATCTTGCTGAATATACCCGATCCCGCGCTTGGCATATTCCCGACCTAAAAGCAGGTTGTCTCCCCGGCCGCCGTAAACATACGGAGTACGGGTCACGACAACCGGCCATGGCCCTTCTCCTTCCGGCAAATAGATTCTGGTCAAAAGCTTGAAACCGTCCCCGCCTTCCACCATTTGTTCGGAGTACGTATAGCCCCCGACGATAGTTGCATTGAATATTTTCGTGTAATCCGGCATTGCACGGCTGAATGTCGGCCGCGCCCGCGCGACGGAATCCGGTCTTGGTTGTGGTTGGGGTTGGGTTTGCGGTCGTGCTTGCCCTCGCGGCTGAGCTGGCGGCTGAATTTGCGCCCGCGGCTGCACCTGTGGTTGCGCCGTGGCAGGCAACTGAATCATCGCGACCATAAACACGGAACCCACGACCGTCAATGCAGCATTCTTGATGCTCTTCATTCGCTGATAGAGGCAATTCGGATTGAATACTTTCGTGATGTCTTTCTTCACTATACTTTATACTTTGGTTATTATACCTTTTCAGGATTCACAATATTTTTTCAAAGATAATTCTCAAAAAGCGAAAGCGCAAGATCCTGGTACTAGACATGATTTCGTAGCCGTGGTATGTTCTTCTCTCGGTGTGTTTTTAGCTCCATACACTCCTCTCTCCTTGATATTCTTTCATATTCTTTTCCCCATGTCCTTTTCTCTTCATGTGTTTTTCGTAATATATTTTGATGGAAAACCGAGAAAACATGGCCGCTGATCCGCCTTGGGTGGTTATCTGGGCACCAAAACTCGGCAAAACGTGCCCGCGGCTCCGCCTCAGGTGGTTGTCCGGGCACAAAATCCCGGCAAAACGTGCCCGCGGCTCCGCCTCAGGTGGTTGTCCGTGTAAAGGCCACGGAGTTTCTACAGGAGTGGGGCGGTAAAAACAAGTCAGTGATAGCATCCACCCTGCCGACCGACCCCGGTTAACCCTCGCGTCTTCATCCCGACCCCCTGGACGCACGACACGGCTTCCTGCCACGTTCCTCCCTTGCAGGTGGAATAATGCACGTCCACCTGAAAAAGGATCCGGCCGCAGGTCTGGGACATCCATTTGCCTGTGAAGTCCAGAATCATCCGCCTGCGAGACCTCGGCCCCATTGCAAGGCCCTGAATTGGGAGTCTCCTCTTCCAGGTGGACAATTGAACCGTCCACCCGGAAACATATTCCCGTCAAGATGAGGCCACTACGGTTGCAGGTGTTCGAATATTCTTCCACTTGCGAGACCGTATCGGGGTTACGGACGGCAGCACGCCCCAGGCAGCCGTGCAGGAGGGTTCCGGGTTCGTCACCCCGTACCACGGTCCAGGGTGGAGAACAGTAGAGTGCCTCAGAGCATCGCGCAGGTGGGTTCCGGGTTCGCCACCCCCGCATCACGGACAGGGGTGGAGAACAGTAGAGTGCCTCAGAGCATCGCGCAGGAGGGTTCGGGGTTCGCAACCCCCGTATCTCCGACCGGGGTCACGGACGGTAATACGTTCTGGAGAGCTGTGTAAGCAGGTTCAGCGTTCGTAACCCCCTCACCACGGACCAGGGTCACGGACGGCAGTACGTCCTAGAGAACCGTGCAGGAGGGTCCGGTGTACGTCACCCCCGTGCCACGGACAGGGGTGGAGAACAGTAGAGTGCCTCAGAGCATCGCGCAGGAGGGTTCGGGGTTCGCAACCCCGTACCACGGACCGAGATTGTAGGTAATGGTACGTCCAGGACAACCGGAAATCAGGAATACAGATTCTCGCAAAAAAATAGTAGGGAGGATTATCCGGCTGAAGAGTCTACCTTTTCGAGTTATAGAAAATGTTGTAGAACATAAAGTGTACTGTGGCAGGGTAAACAGCCGCCTAGGATTCCGGAAGATCAGGGCGGCGTAAGGGACACCGCAGGGTTTTGCGTCAGATCCATGATCCGGAAAGTACGTCATGCCTAAAGGAAATACGTCTGGTCCGAATCAGAAAAACCCTTTTTGAATCAGAAAACCCCTCCAGACTCTTATCTGAAGGGGTTGAAGTGGTGTCGGCTGGAGTTGAACCAGCGACACATGGATTTTCAGTCCATTGCTCTACCACCTGAGCTACGACACCATTTTCCCGTTTCGGGACTGCAAATATAGAGAATTTTCAGCGGTCTGCAAATTTTTTCCAAAAATTCCCCCAAAGCATACCGAAATTTTTCCAGACAGGCGAAAATATGGTTAAATTAGGCCCATTATGCCGAACGCGCCGTTCATACAAGTCATTCTGCCTCTCAAGCTCACCTGGGAGCCCTACTATCGGCTGCCCGCTGATCTGGATGACAGGGGGGACGGAACCGAGACAAGAGATCCTAATGGGAACGGTAGGACAATGGACACCCGGATCAATGTGGGAGCAAAAGACTGGTCCGGCGTCGAAATCAAGACCGTACCCCCGGCAGAAGCAAAGACCGAACCCCGGTTAGGAGCAAAGGGCGGCGGAACGACAGAAGCAAAGACCGAACCCCGGTTAGGAGCAAAGGGCGGCGGAACGGCAGAAGCAAAGACCGAATCCCAGTTAGGAGCAAAGAGCGGCGGCGCGACAGAAATAAAGGTCGGGTCCCGGGTGCGGGTCAATTTTGCGGGGAAGGAATATGTCGGGGTGGTGAGCGCGATGGCGTCCGAGGCGATACAGGCCGATGGGACTCCTGTCAAGGGCGTCAAGGAAATCGAAGGGTTGGCGGAAGGGCTGGAGCCCGTCACGCAGGAAGAGATCCAACTCTGGAGGCAGGTTGCCGACTACTACCTTTGCACGGTGGGAGAAGTGTATAAGGCAGCCTATCCGGCGATGAAGGTAGCGGGAGAAGCGGTCGAGGCGAGGAAGAGAGCAGCTCAGGAGGCGCGGAGGCAAAGGCAGGCAGAAGCTCGGAAGAAGAAAATCGAGACGTTGAGGAGCCGGCTTGCCAAGAAGCAACAGGCGCTCGAGAGGGCGAGGAAGCCGGAAACAAGGGCGCGATATTCCGAGGAAAAAGAAAAGATCGAGCGGGAACTAGCAGCGGCGATCCGGGAATATCTCACTGTACAGGTAAACATGCAAACGGTAGCGCTCGAACGAGCGGCGTCACTGCACGAACTTCCAGGGACGGACGGAAAAGGAACTGTAGCGGGAATCGCAACGGAGTTGCAATCAGACGAAACAGGAACGGAGAAAACACCGGTCGTGCTCTCGGACGCGCAGTCGCAGGCATATTCGGAAATCAAAGCCATCTTCCGAAGCGGAAAACCTGCGCTGTTGCACGGGGTAACGGGTTCCGGCAAGACAGAGATCTATCTCAAGCTGGCGCAGGAAACCCTCGCGCAAGGGAAGAACGTCCTCTATCTCGTGCCGGAAATCGCCCTCAGCAAGCAACTGGAAGACCGGCTCGCTGACTTCTTCCCACAGGAACTGCAGGTCTTCCATTCCGGGGAAACCATGGCCGGACGCCGGGAAGTCGCGACCTTCCTCCGCAACAGCGGCAACCCCGAAGCCGTTGTTGAAAAAACAACCGGCAACCCCGAAGTCGTTGTCGGAAAAACAACCGGCAACCCCGAAGCCGTTGTCGGAAAAACGGCCGATGAACGAGGAGATGAGGGGGGAATACACCCGCGGCGCGGCTATTTGGTCCTGGGCACCCGGAGCGCCCTCTTCCTGCCGCATCGAAATCTGGGACTTGTCATCGTGGACGAGGAACACGACACCTCCTACAAACAGGACTCCCCCGCCCCCCGCTACAATGGCCGGGAAACGGCCATCATGCTTGCGGGCATTCACGGGGCGAACATCGTCCTCGGGTCGGCCACACCCTCGCTGGAATCACTCTACAACTGTAGCGTAGGTCGATTCGGACGCGTTCTCCTGACAAAGCGCTTCTTCGACGCCGCGGACTCGGACGTGGAAATCGTGGATACGATCGCGGAACGGCGCAAGAACGGCATGGTCGGCCAATTTTCCCGCAAGCTGATCGCGCATATTCAGCAATGTCTGGATCGAGGAGAGCAAGCGGTCGTGCTCCGTGAGCGGCGATCCTATTCCCCGCTCGTTCAGTGCGAAGACTGCGGGCATATTCCCCAATGCAAGCACTGCAATGTGCGCCTGAGCCTGCACAAGCGCGCCGACGGCAGCGAAAAACTCGTCTGCCATTACTGCGGCCGGGTACAGGAATATTCCGGAACATGTCCACAGTGCGGGGGCAAGTTTTTCCCTCTTGGAGCGGGAACCCAGCAGATCGAGGAAGAAGCCCGGAAACTGTTTCCCGATGCTCGAATCGCGCGGCTGGACAGCGATTCCGCCCAGAACAGAGCCTACGAGACCGAGGTGATCCGCCGGTTTGCAGCCGGATCCATCGATCTGCTGATCGGCACGCAGATCGTAACCAAGGGATTCGATTTCAGCGGTTTACGACTCGTCGCAGTGCTTCAGGCGGATTCGATCATGGGACAGCAGGATTTCCGCGCGGACGAAAAAGGTCTCCAACTGTTGGAGCAGTTCCGGGGCCGCTGCGGCCGGCGCGGGCAGAAGGGGCTTTTCGTGATTCAGACCTCTCAGCCGGATCACCCGGTCTACCGGAAGATCAGCGGTGAACTGCGTTCCGACGATCTGCAGGGACGGCTCCTTGCGGAAAGGAAACTTTTCGGCTATCCGCCGTATTCCCGGGTCATCGGAGTCGTGTTCAAGGACTACAATCCCGACAGGATTGACGCGATGAGCCGCGCCTTCGGACAGACCCTGCGCGCCCGCCTGCCGAATGTCCTCAGCATCGAGGGGCCCTATTCCCCTGCCATCGACAAGATTTCGGGACAGCACATCCGGCATCTTCGGATTTTGCTTCGGAAAGACAAGACCCTCGCGGCGAACAAAAAGGCCCTTGCAGAGACCGTGGAGTCGTTTGAACGGGAGCGGAAATATTCCGGACGCATCGCTTTGGATGTAGATCCAGTGTAATTCGCAAGTTTTTTACTACATTTGTAAGTTAAAGTTACTGTTGAAATATGGGAAAAGTCATCGCTATTGCCAATCAGAAGGGAGGGGTCGGAAAAACCACGACCGCCATCAATCTCGCCGCTTCGCTCGCGGTGCTGGAAAAAAATGTGCTGGTGATTGATGCGGATCCGCAGGCGAACACGACTTCGGGACTGAATTTCTCCCCGGAGAATGACCAGAAACGGACTTTGTACGAGGTCATGATCGGCAGCATCGATGTGCATGACGCCTTGATCCAGACCGAGATCAATTCCCTGCAGATGATTCCTTCCCACATCAATCTCGTCGCCGTGGAGATTGAAATGCTGGACGCAGAGAACCGGGAATCCATCCTGAAGGAAAGAATCGCTCCGATCCGGAACAACTACGACTACATCATCATCGACTGCTCTCCTTCGCTGGGGCTCATGACCGTCAATGCCTTGACGGCAGCGGATTCGGTAATGATCCCGGTGCAGCCCGAGTTCTTCGCCCTTGAGGGTCTCGGCAAACTGCTTCAGACCATCCGTATCGTCCAAAACGGTGTCAATCCTTCGCTGACCATCGAAGGATTCGTGGTGACGATGTTCGACGGACGGACCAGGGTGCACACGCAGGTTGTGAATGAACTCAATGAGCATTTCAAGGAAATGGTGTTCAAAACGATCATACAGCGGAACATCCGCCTGAGCGAAGCCCCTTCGCACGGGAAGCCGATCATTTTGTACGACGTGATGAGCAACGGGACTTCCAACTACCTCAACCTCGCCAAGGAGGTGCTTGACAAAAACGAATAATCATGCCTAGGGAAAAAAGAGGATTAGGAAAAGGTCTGAGCGCCCTGTTGGGCGAGACCGGCGATATCGACCAGCTCCGCAAGCCGGTCGGATACGTGAACAAGGAAATCGCAGGCGCCGCGCCCCGTCCGGACACGGCGGACGTGCTGCGTATTCCCGTCCCCCTGATCGACCCGAATCCCTTCCAACCCCGGATGTCTTTCGACAGCGAGTCCCTGCAGGAACTCGCCGACTCCATCAAGACATTCGGCCTGATCCAGCCGATCACGGTCCGGAGAACAAATAATGGCCGCTATCAAATCATCAGCGGGGAACGGCGATTCAAAGCCTGCAAGCTAACCGGGATGGACATGATTCCCGCGTACGTCCGGGGAGTGGATGACCAGAGAATGCTGGAAATGGCCATCGTGGAAAACATCCAGCGGGAAGACCTCGACCCCATCGAGGTCGCCCTGGGCTATCAGCGCCTCATCGATGAGTGCGGCCTGACCCAGGAACAGATGGCCGTCCGCGTCGGGAAGAAACGGGTCACGATTACAAATTCCCTCCGCCTGCTCAAACTGCCCGCCAAGGTCCAACACGACATCAAGGTGGGACTGCTGAGCGTCGGACATGCGAAAGTACTCCTCGGAGTGGAGGATCCCGACATGCAGGAAGCGCTCTGCGACGCCGTCATCCGCGACGGCCTCTCCGTGCGCCAACTGGAAGACAGAGTCCGACGGCGGTTGCGCCAACAACGTCCGGGCGCCGGTCACGCAGGCCAGGAACTGCCTGAGGAATATTATCGCGTACTTGAGCGCATAGGCAAGTTTTTTGATAACAGCATCAGTCTGAAACGCACGGCCTCGGGTCGGGGAACGATGACGATCCATTTCAACTCCGACGAGGAAGTGCGCAAGTTTCTGAAAGCCCTCGAGGATTCGAACATCTGATTGCTGCAATGAGGTATTTCTTTCCAAAGATCTTCCTGCTTGTACTTTGTCTGACTGTTTTTTCCACGGGCATCCGTGCCCAGTTCAAGGAAGAAGCCTTCAGACAGAGTTACGTCAATCCCAGCGACACAACCGCCAGACGGGACTCCATCGACAAGATGTGGTCCTTCAAGGAATTCTTCCGGGGCGTCTCCCACAAGGACAGCGTCATGCGGATCGGAACCCTGTTCGCCGGCTCTACGGTGTTCATCGGCTCCGAGCAGATCTACAACCGGCAGTATTGGAAACTTCCCCTCGTCTACGGCGGGCTGGGCGCGACGGTCGGGCTGGGGTTCCATTACCGCAGCCGCTACCGGACCTCCCTCGCCGCCTATGAAGCCGCCTATGCCCTAGACCCCGAAACCTCCCTGACGGTGGACACCCGCTCCAAGAATATGGCGACCTGGCTGTTCGCCGGGGCCGGCGTCCTGTACTGGTCAACCCTGATGGACGGAATTGTGAACTACCACGGTCCGGACCGGCTGGACGCCGGCCGGGCGACGATCTATTCCATTCTGCTGCCCGGCCTCGGCCAGGCCTACAACGGGGAATTCTGGAAAATCCCCATCTACTGGGGCGGGATCATGGGTTCCCTTCACTTTTACTCCACGAACAACACCAACTACAAAAGGTACAAGCGGATCCACAACGAAGCGACCGACCCGGAAGGCACGTATTCGGAACGGATTCCGGCGGAGCGGGCGCTTTACTACCGGGACGTCTTCCGGCGTTTCCGGGACTACTCGATGGTGGCCATCATCGGCTTCTACCTCTTGCAGGTCATCGATGCCAATGTGTTCGCCTACATGAAAGATTTCGAAGTCACGGACGACCTGAGCATGCGGATCGCCCCCACGGTGATCACGCCGGACAGCGCCTATGCCTTCAACCCGGACGGCAATTTCGGGATCGGCAGGACGCCTTCGCCCGTCTCGGGGACGAATGCCTTCGGCTTCAAGATCGGTATAACTTTTTGAATATTCATACGCAGAGAACGATACATCCCCATGAAACCTCATCCACTCCGCAAGACATGCGCGACGCTCCTTGCCCTGTTGCTGATCCTCCCTTTCGATATGCCCGCCCAATCCGGCGCGCGGAACCCGCTGACTTCCCGAAGCAGAAGGGTCCTCGAGAAGGAGAACACCGAACTCCGGACATTGGTTGATTCCTTGCTGCTGCAGATCCGGCGGTATCAGGAAGAAATCCAGATGCGGGACAGCATCGAGAAAGAGATGATCGGCATCTACGGAGAGAACGAAGGGAAGAGCGCCGCAGGTCTGAACCCGGAAGACTACAGTCCGGAATTGACCGACAGCCTGCTGAGCGTTTGGTACCTGCAGCGTCAGGTCCGGGAGAGTATGGAGGGCGAGAACTACGACATGGACTCGCTCCAGCTCAGTTCGAAGGTGTCCGACGCCGTGCTGAAGGAGCGGCTCGAAAATATGAACTCTTTCATCACGCTGCCGTTCAACGAGACCGTCCGGAATTACATGATCTTGTATTCGGAAAAGATGCCCGAGAAGATGAGCAACATCCTGGGACTTTGCCAGTACTATATGCCGGTCTTTGAAGAGACCTTCAACAAATACGGCCTGCCCGACGAGCTCAAGTACCTCGCCGTCATCGAATCGGCCTTGAATCCGCTCGCCGTGTCCCGCGCGGGAGCGAAAGGCATGTGGCAGTTCATGTTCCAGACGGCAAAGGCCTACGGTCTGGAAATCAATTCTTTCGTGGACGAGCGGATGGATCCGTTCAAGTCCGCGGATGCGGCGGCCCGCTATCTCGAAGAATCGTATCGGATCTTCGGCGACTGGAACCTGGCGATCTCCTCCTACAACTGCGGTCCCGGCAATGTCAACAAAGCCTTGCGCCGGAACGGCGGAAAACGGGATTTCTGGTCGGTCTACGACTACCTTCCCCGCGAGACCCGCGGCTACGTGCCCGCGTTCGTCGGGGCGATGTACGCGATCAAGTACAGCAAAGAGAACGGTCTGTTCCCGGAAAACGTGCAGATGCCCGCCGAAACCGACACCTTTGAAATCCGGCGGAACCTGCATTTCGGACAGATCAGCGAACTGGTCGGGATCCCGATCGAGACCCTGCGTAACCTCAATCCGCAGTACATCCAGGACATCATCCCGGGCAACAGCGGAACCTACATTCTCCGGATCCCGTACAACTTCACGAACGATTTCATCGCCCATGAGGACTCCGTCTACACCTACAAGGATTCGCTGTACATGAATCCCAGGACCCTTACCGCTGTTCGGACGGCCTCGGCTTCCAACAACCGCATCACCTACCGGGTCCGCAGCGGAGATTATCTGGGCAAGATCGCCTCGCGCTACAATGTGACCGTCTCCCAGTTGAAGGAGTGGAACAATTTGAGAGGGAGCATGATCCGGATCGGCCAACGGTTGTACATCTACACCAGCGGCGGTCCAGCTGCCTCATCTTCTGCCGCTCAAACCTCGTCCGGATCCTCGGGCGGCACGTCCGGCACCGGCAGTACGACCACGTACACGGTGCGCAGCGGCGACACCCTCTACGAAATCGCCAAGCGGTATCCGGGGGTCAGCGCGGATGACATCATGAAGGCCAACGGGATCAGCGCCGCGATCCGTCCGGGCATGGTACTCAAGATCCCGGTCAAATAACTACCAGTCCCCGATCATCTGAAACAGCAGCTCGGTCCGGCCGGGCTTGTTTTCTTTCCCGCCGGCGTACCGGATCGTGGAAGCGCGGAAGTAGAGCCGGAGCGTCTTCCAATCCCGGGTCAAACGGATCTTCCAGCCCGCCACCGCCGAACAGCATATTCCCCTTCCGTAATAAGCGGGAACCGTATAATTTCCGGGTGCGTTCCGCTCATAGGAATAGATCCGGTCGTCCCAGTGGTCGATCCGGAAGGCCGTGCACCGGAGATAGGCGCTCCAGGCATCGCGCCTGCAGCCCCCTTCCAGATAGGAAAGCAGCCCCACCGACCGGCACACCAGACACTCCGCGCGCCAGCGGGCGGTCCACCCTTCAGAGGTCTGCATTCCGTAGCGGGCATCCAGTCCCCCGCTGAACCAGTCCAGATCCATGCGCAGATCAGTCCGATAGCGCAACCATTCACTCGGGCGGATCCGCTCGGTGGCGCGGAAAGTCAGAACCGCTGTCGGAAAGAGCTGCAGCGGCCATTTCAGCAGAAACTTCCCTTGGATCCTCTCCGGATCGGAAGGCTTCCCGGAAAAATCGGCCGTCAACACCGCCGGTCCCCTTTCCAGTCCCAAGGCGACCCCATATTCATCAGAGGTCTTTGATCTAGACCGCACGCCTCCGGCATATTCCGCTGTAAAAGCAGACGGATAAAGCCGCAGGACGCCGAACGCGCGGAATTCATTCCACGCCGGAAAGGAAATCCCCGCGACTCCGGCTCCGGTATCGCCGGCAAAGTCCCAGGCACCTTCGCCGAAAAAATCGATGCCTTTGAAGTTGTAGCGCGCATCCAACGACACCTTTCCTGTGAGCAGCCGCCTTCCGGATACAGATCTGCGGCCAAATCCCGTGAAGGAGATCTGTCCGTTACGGCCATACCAGGCCAGGTTGCCTCCGGGCAGCAGCGAGAGATCCGCATCCTTGCGCTGCTCCCACCTATCGCGGAGTCCGGGAAATGACAGAAAGGTGGACAGCACGAAGCGTCCGAAACCGAAGTCCGCCGCTACCCCTCTGTGGGTTCCCTGTCCCGAATAGGACCAGGAAGGACTAAGTCCGGAAGGTCTGCGGACAAAGGAATAGGAAGACGAGAATCCCGCCATCACCATGCCGCTCCAAAGTGCCAGACCCTGTCCGAACCGCGTGTTGAAGTCTCCCAGGATCACCTTGCCGCGCCCGCCCTGCCAGACCATGTTCAGAGACCAGGAAGACGGTGGCCACGGCGCCCCGTCGAAGACGCTCCGGGCGGCCAATGCCGCTTCGAAACGTTCTCCCGCATCCAGTCGATACTTGAATCCGTAGTTCCAAGCGGTTTCCTTTTCCGGAGACCCTGCGGATCGGGATGCTCCCCGAAGCAGCAGATAGTGATGCCATTCCAGACTGTCCCTCGGCAAAGCGCCGGGAAGATTGTCCGAGCGGAAAGAAACGAACGGGGCCAGCGCGCGGGCGAAATCAGCCCCGAAGCCGTCCACCAAGGAGAGCTCGGTCACGGAAAGCACGTCGCCGCTGCGAAATCGGTAGTCCTGCAGGCTCGCCACCTGATACTGCGTCAGCAATCCGGACGCCAGCAAACGGCCGCGGGAAGCGCGGTTCAGTTCCAGCGGGCGGGAAAGAAAGGTTTCGAATCGCTCGATCTCCTCTTCCGAAAGTTCTTCGGCGCCGGATCCTCCGGCCAGATAGGCCATCGCAGCGACAGCATCGACCGACTGCCCGGGAAGCGGGATCGGCGCGCACACATTTCCCAAGAAAAAAAGCACCAAGGGGCACAGTCCCTTCCGGCAAGAAATTTCCATGGTTCGATAGTTTAGATCTACGTCGGCCAAGATACGGAGGGGAAACGGAAAATTCTTTCAGAAACAGAAACCGGTGCCGAAGTTTTTCTGTTTTTTTGAATTACATCACCATTTTCATTGGCGCAATGAATGTTCAAAACGGATCGCTGTCTGACATTGACGGAGGAAGTTCTCCATTAATGGCCCAAGTTGAAGGCTCTGGTCCCATGATAAACTCAAGAGTGCCACCGTTTACAATTTCGCTATGCCTTAGCCAGCATCGATCTAATTGTTTACCATTGAGTTTGCAAGACTGAATATAAATGTTTTTATCAGATGAATTGATAGAAGTGATGATCATCTGTTTTCCATTCTCAAAGGTGAGTGTCGCCCTTTTAAAAACCGGACTTGATATTAGGTATACATCTTGGCCGGCATTGGGATAGAACCCGAGGCTGTGAAACGCATACCAAGCCCCCATAGACCCAGAATCATCATTTCCGGGAACCCCATCACTTGCTGAAGAATACTGAGTCGCCAGAATCTGACGAACGATTCTAGCTGTTTTATACGGCTCGCCAACATAGGCATAAAGTGATGGTGTCAAGAAGCACGGTTCATTTGAAATCTGGCAGAGACCAACCATCTTTGTATAGAATAGCAGTTCGTCTCTCTTTCCCGGAAAAGTAATTGTGAAATAAGAGTCCAGTCGTTTTGTAAACTGTTCCTTTCCTCCCATCTTGGTAATCAATCTCTTGATATCATGCGGCACATAGAATGATAGCTCCCATGAGAATGTCTCATAGAATTGATGTTCGAATGAGCCAGACGAGAATACAGTAAAATCAGGATCATCCAGCCATGTTCCATCGTTATTCCTAGGCCATGCGAAACCTTTAAAACCAAAACTTTCAATATTCGGATTCCAGAGATTCTCCCAACTAGATGCCTTTTTAATGAATTCTTGATAAATCTCTGTTTTTCCCAACCCTTTTGCAAGTGTCGCTATCGCATAGTCATTCGCTGAATATTCAAACGTCCTGCTGCACCCTCTTTCAAAAGAGGTGGATACATATCCTATTCGATTGTAGTCCCATAGACCTCCACGGCCATACTGACGCTCGTCATCTCCCGGGGGAACCGTTGCATTCTTTATCATGGCTTTTAAAGCTTGCTCCCAGTCAACGTCCTTAATTCCTTTGACATAGGCATCTGCAACTAGCATGTCGCAATTAGAGCCTGCCTGCGTACGCCCTGACCAATGACTTGATCGAGCATCAGGCATGAATTTGTCATGCTCATAAATGTTAACCAGGCTCTGCACCATTTCGCCACCGCGGGTCGGCCGAAACAAGTTTATGAATGGATGAGTTGCTCGAAAAGTGTCCCATATTGCATGATAATCACCGTAATATGGTTCATCAGAACTCCACATAGGATTTTCTCCAGAATAATCAACTGGTTGCATGAATATCCTATAAACAGAAGAATAAAATATTTTCTTGGATTCTTCAGCAGATGTTTCAACGTCAATTTGAGACAAAATTTCATTCCATGCAGTCACAGACCTCTGATGAGGTTCCTCGATATCCCAAGAGGCTATCTCAGCCAGATTCTCCCGAGCTTTGTTGCAACCCATGTACGAAATGCCAACCTTGACCTTTACCGTCTTTTTTTCCATGGTATTGAATGTAAACCATGCACCGCACTTCGTATTCTCGTCACTTTGAGATCTTACACCTGCCTGCGCTTTTCCATTCTTCCAAGTACCAAGTGACTCCGCATGCGTATCGAACTTCGCATAGAAATAGACGGTGTAGGCTTTGGAAAAGTTCCATCCATTACGCACTCTTGTATATCCTTCTATTTCTGTATCAGAAAGAATCCTAACCTCTGAGCCGACAAATTCTTGCTTCTCAATTGAGGCGAGAAATTTTCCCAAATCTACAAAAATATTTGCTTTTTGTGTCTCGGGGAACGTATATTCGTGGAAACCTGCATGCTCTGTTGCAGAGAGTCTAACATAAATATCATACTTACTCAGATGAATAGAAAACATGCCTACTTGTGCTTCTGCTTGATCATAGGGCGATGAATAGTTCTCGAGATCAATGTCTCCCGTAGAGGCCATAAAAAGCACATTCCCGTACTTGCACCCTCCTCCGGAGCCATTGAGGTGAGTATGACTGAATCCTACCACATTTGTTCCAGACTGCCATCCTGCATTCTCGGTCAGCTCATTGCAATCAGGCCCTAGTTTTACCATTCCATATGGCATGCACACACCTGGAAAGACATAACCACCGCCATCTGCCCCGATAAATGGATCTACATAATGTGTGTAATCTTTCGTTTCCGCATTCAAAGATACGAACACAAAAAGTGCAACCAGAAAAGGGATAAATATTCTTTCTCTCATTTGAATTTTCATATTATTAACTTTATGTATAATTACTTTTTGAGCATGATGAGCCGACAATATTCGACCTGTATCAATTAGTAACTACTGAATTTCCTTCAATGCTTCAACCGCATCATTATTAACTAGAAGAGAGCCATCCTTCTCCTTGAAAATAGTCTCAAAGTTAAATAGCGAGATGAAACGGCATCCGGGAATGGAGTAGCAATTCTTCAAGGCTTCCTTCCATTTATCCTTTGGCTGATCACCAATATTCCATTCTGAGCAGCCCCAATAGGGTGCATCCGATTTCTTCAGGTACCTTTTCACCTGATCTGTATCAGATGGATCCAATGCTTTATCCCAGTAGAATGACCAAGTCGGGCATGTATTTGGTTGCACAGCAGCAGCTAGATCATCATCAACGCCGCCAGAATGAGAAAACAGCATTTCACGAGGAAATTCATATCCCTGAGAAATGTTCGCAATGAAGTTGGCGAATTTCCATTCAAGCGAATATATATCCTGTGCGGTGATCTTCCCTTCAGTACGAATTCCTGAATATTTCAACGATGCATACCCGATCTGGGCCACTCCGCGACTTGGCATATTATGAATGTCAATACCATAAGTGGGATCTTGTTCGCTGTCCATATCGTATAGGCTATTGCCATTAGGATAGTACCAGTTATTAATACCGAATCCGAGTTCACCAGTGATCTTGATACCCCCGAGAAGATATCTTTTATTTTTCGGCAATGAATTATACCAATCGGCTGTCCATGTCAGAAACTTATCCATTCTTTCAATTACCGCAGCTTGATAGGCAGGCGAAAACAGGTTTGCCATAGGGAGCAGTCGAATCTGCCTTCCCCAGTTCAGCCAGCCTAATTTTACTGCATCGTATTCGTTCCAGCTAAACCACTCTACATTTTTTCGGTTTTCCGGATCGTATCCAGGAGTATTTGGATCCCACCAGTTCCATAATTCGGGAACATCTTGCCAAAAAGAAATCGGATCAAGTTGCACAAGGATCGGAATATCATTTTTAACCGATTCTTTGAAGTGTTTTTTAAGAATTACTTCAAACTCATGTATCGGTCGTTCAAAGATGTAGATCAAAATCGCATTCCCAATTGCAATTCTCTTTCCAGACTGACTTCCGAAGTATGCGTGAATCGTCTCATAATTGAAATGATCACACTGATCATTCAAAAAGAAATAGTGATCTGGACCTTTCGAATACTTAGAGTGAATGATACAGCCGACCACTAGCATAGCAACGGCTGATCCTGCTATCAGTGTCGCAATCTTACCTTTCGTTGCCATGCTTAATAATTATCGTTCTGGACAGCTTTAATGCCAGCTACAGCCGACTCATTGATCGTGCTTCCGTTGTTATTGCCGATTACGTTTGTGTAGATTGATAGAAAGTAACATCTATCAATATTGAAAGCCCTTCGTATGGCGTCTGACCAATCAGATGGCTTCTCACTGGATATTGCCCATTCCGCGAGCCCCCAATGAGGGGCATCGGAATTCTTTATAAGGTTCATGCAGTAGGTTGCATTCTTTGCGTTAATCGCATCTGAACCATAAAAACTCCAGGAAGGGCAGACTTTATCATTGATACATGCATCAAGATCGTTATCTGATCCCCCCGCATGTGCAAAAATCTTTTCTCGCGGGATCGAGTAATCGTCGGCTATGTCACTAACGAACAGAGTGAACTTCCTCTCTAGCTCAGCAATGTCTTCTCCAGTCAAGGTTCCTGCAGACTTGATGCCGGCGCTTTTCACTCCAGCATATCCAATTGTTGACACATCTCCGTTGCTTCGGCTTGGCTTATTGTAAATATTGATACCTGTCTTCGGATCATATTTTTCAGATAATCCATAAAGTAGATTCCCCCCTGTGTAATACCAATTGTTAACCCCGACTGCGAGCTCACCCGTGATCTTTACCCCAATCAATAGGTACTTTTTTGCTTCAGGTAATTCAGTATACCACTCTGAAAGAATCGACAGAAAAGCATCCATTCTTGCTTTTACGGCAGCTTGGTAAGCTTTACTAAAAAGATTTGCCATAGGTCGTAATCGAATTTGTGTCCCCCAATTAAGCCATCCTATTTTGACTGCATCGTCCATCGACCAAGAGGTCCATTCAACATTCGCCTTGTTGTCTTCATTATAGCCAGGAATTCCGGGGTCAAACCAATTCCATAGTTCAGGAACATTGTCCCAGAAAGTGATAGGATCGAGCTGGATGAGCAAAGGAATAGAGTATTTTTCGCTCTCTATGAGTTGTTTTCTAAGAGTAGAGATATGAATCTCTAACGGTCTTTCGAATATATAAAATAGAACTCCTTGTCCTACTGCTACATCCTTTCCTTGAGAATCCCCGAAGATTTCGTGTATTTTCCGCTCAAGATACGACCAATCATAGTCATTAATTACAATATACTTTTTCGGTCCAGCCCAATATTTTGCAAAAAGAGTAATATTCCTCGTTACCGGGTTTGACTTAAAATTGTACCTAAATCCACTTTCAGTATACCACCCAGAGAATGTTACCCCGTCTTTAACTGGTAATTCTGATGGTTCGTTGGCAAAATTCCCTTTTTCAATTATTTGAGGGGGCGGAACAGGTATTCCGCCCATTGTCTCAAAATTAACTGTATATGTTTCACTAGTGGGATTTTCTTCTTCTCCCCCGCAAGCAATAACAAACAAACCACATGCTATCAAAAAAGTGATGACGTTGGTCTTCATTTTCTTGTCGTGAAACTATTTTTCCTATTGTTTATCTGTATATGATAACGTAAAGTTGCGGAACGAGACTTCAGAAGCATCTTTTGCGAAGATGCCAAAATAGCCATACTGCGTTCCGAGTTGTGGGTTATCATTCCACCACCACATGCCACCATGCATGAGGAGATCCTTCTTCTGAAGAACACCGCTTGCATCTTCCTCGAGAGACCAGATTGCCTTCAGCCCCCAATTTCCTTCCACGCCATCCCCAGCTCTATCAACATTGCTCATCTCGAGGCGGAGCCAGGTAGTAATAGCAGTGTTATCTGGCTTTGTCCACATATCCATCGCATTCGGCGAGGTAGCGTTAAAACAAAAATATCCGCCACCTTCCGCACCTTCAGTGGCAGACATAAAAGCGATGTAATTCTGCTTGCTTATAAAGTCGCAAGTGCCGTCGGCCTTGATCCCGAAAGCATTAAATCCCATAATCCCTCCACATCCTCCATCAGCTTTAATATCGACAGTACAAATAAACTGGTTGCAAGCCCCGTCCTCGATGTATCTCTGACGAACCTTTGCACCCATATAGAAGAGAGGGAAAGTATTTTCAGGGTTGTTGAATTCGCCAGTTCCAGTCATTTTAAGACATCCGTCACCGTATTTGAGATCAGACCTTGTATAATTACCCTTCCAATTATTCGCATCAAGTTCTTTTCCAGAGAAGCTGTCGTACACAAGCAGTGCGCCTTTAGCTGCTTGAGCGATAGGAATTTCAACAACTGCAGGACCTTCTGAAGTTATTCCTTCAATATGAATGATTCCATAACGGACATCGTCAGCATATGGACTCTCAGGTACAATAGCATTCACCGTATTTCCGTCAACTGTGACAGTGGCCCAATCAGGCGAATAAATATCACCAACGCTTGTAAATCCAAGAGAAAGTGTCGCTGTTACCGTTTCTCCATCGCCCTTTACCGCAAGATCAACCGGCGTGGAGATGAGGGTGGGGGCGACGAATTCCGCTGTTGCATCTATTTGACCAAGGTCATAGACAGTTCCTGGATTTAAACGAATGAATTCCTCTGAAGAACATGTAGAAACTCGCCCGTATTCATCAGTGACAGTGATATCTAAGCCTTCGACATATGTAGCAGGGATCACCGCTGCGTAATAAGTCGCTTTCTCTATGTTGTTGCCGCCGTTGCTAAGTGTCACGGTTGCCTCTCCACTGTTGATGGTGACTTTTCCATCAATTGTATTTACCATAATGGAACCCGCAGGTTTATTGCTGCCCTTGGAAGCAATTTTGACGTACTTGATATTGTTGTCTGAACCCAATGAAAACTTCAACAATGCTGTAGCCGGCTTAAAAGTCAAATCAGTTGTTTGACTTGAAGCATATGCTACTGAAGCTCCGACAGGAGCACCATTCTTTACAACTATTTGCTCGGCAGGGACAACCGCAGGAAATACTCCATCAACGAAATTTGCGGAATACGGAAAGATCGCATAGTACTGGCTAGCCTTTTTCATTTCTCCAGAGAAAGTAGTCGTTTCGCCATCTTTCATAGCTGACATGGAATAGACTTTATCAGAGAAAAGAGCGATTTTATCCCCGGTAACCCATAAAGTTTGAAGGCCGGAGGAATATGATGCCGATACGGCATTAAAAAGTATGGTCTTTGGAGCGTTGTCATCTTCACCTTTGCAGGCAGTCAAAAGAGTCACAATGGCAAAACTTATGAAAATAAAAAACTTTTTCATAATCGTTATTAATTTAAAAATTGAATTATTAATTAAAAATTATCCTATTCTTGATATGAGAGCACATAATTCCTGAATTGACTCTCACGATTTCTTCCCCACAGAGAAATACTTCCTTGATCAGCTTTCACGAATGAAAATTTGCGCGAATAGTTAGGCGCGATTTCGCGTGTCTCTCCGTTAAATGTCTTGAGGGATCTCACTTCAACAACTGGCTCGTTTGGAGTAGTTTCTGTTGTGAAAACGCAAAGCCTCCACCAGTCGTCCCTCTCTTCTGCAGACGGAATCTCAGATACATCATTGAACTTGTTAGGACAGTCGCCTGATCCGATTGTCCCATCATCCATCGCGCACCAAGTCTCTCCATTTTTCACCCAGATCCCCCCTCTATTGGTAGCAGCATTATAACCCATGTATATCTCTACGACTTGAAGAGGATTTTCATTGACGTAGAGCTTGACACCTCCTTCGCCACCGTTCATCCTGATGTCAACAGAAAAGAAATATTTTTGGCCTTCCGGACTGAATGACGTATTCGGAGTATAAAGATATCCAGGAGCTCCGGTAGCCTTTAATGAGAGGTAGCTGTTACCAATCGATACTGTTGACGGATCATCAGCAGTCCATCCTGCGGGAAGGCTCTTCCCAGAAAAAGCAGCGAACGATAATTTGGAATCTTTTCCAGCCTCGTAGAGTTTCAAATCCTGAGTAACAGAATTGTCTCCGGAAAAGCATGTAAGCCTAATATTTGACCTTCTGACATCATAGGATGTCGTGTTCGCTTTTGCTACTACTGTTATTGTTGTGTTGTCTTCACTGATTGTAGCTGACTCTATCCAATCGGGGAGGTCACCAAGAGTAATCTCTTCAGCATTCGTGGATATTTTTGAGGATAGCGTCCCGCCACTTCCGTTAAAGGCAAGTTCGAGAGGGGTAAGAATCAGGACAGGAGACGGTTTGTTTGGTCCTATCGGATCGTATTCCTCGTTACATGATATAGCAATTAGCAATATTGCCAAAGCCGAAAAGAATATTTTTGTTATTTTAATATTCATAATCTTTGAAATCATAATATTTCAAGTTTAATTACCTCGGATAGATTATAACGCCCGGATGTATTGGCGGCAAGCGCTGCAACTCTGACATAATAGGTAACCCCAGGCTCAAGGCAGTTAAGAATAGTATCCATGTAAGTGGTAGATACGACCTTTTTATCATCAATCTGACTAAAATCCCGAACAGCTTCGAAATCAATCCGATTCATTCCCACGTTAGGATTCCACTTCGAAACCAGTAGCCTTGCAGTCATTATCTTACCTGCTCCTTCTGACTTATGGATCCGATACCTTCCGATGAGATCAGGCCCGCTTGTAGAAATGTCTGCCAGAATCTTCAGGAAAGGAGTCACTTCAAATGTCAGCGTCGTCGTGCCTGAAATCTCAACTTCAACCGGATCCACTTCGAAAAATGCACCCTCTACAGGTTGCACGATATAGATTCCTTTGAAAATTTTAGAGTTGTTAAAAGTGCCGTCTGCCTTTCCCCAAAAATACTGAGGAAGTGTGGAGATTGCTCCATCAACGACCTCATTTAATTTGATTCTAAACCCGTTAGGTTGTTCAGTTATGAATTGTGATCCGTCCGAAAGGACAAGAGAGCCAGTCAATGTTTCAGACGGAAGATCATATGTATCCACTTTACAAGAAGATAACTGCAGTAACAGGGTGCTGCATATTGCAAGCACGATAATCTTATTCATAATATTGTCAGATTTTGAATTTATTATCAATATCCAGGATTCTGCACAATTGCACCCTCGCTCTTCGCAATGACACTTGAGGAAATTGGAGCATAATAGGATTTACTGTCAAAAGAGTATCGGATTTCAGTACGCTCATGAAGTTTGAAAATGTACTTGCCTTCATCAACAACATAGTAAGGATATAATGCGCTAAATGTTTTGTTTTGGATTGTGTTCTCATACATTCTCCATCTTTTTAGATCCCAGAAAATTCTATTCTCGAATGCGAGTTCACATCGACGCTCATTAATTACTTTGGCTTCGTTAATTGTGTTAAGTTCTGTAGTACCAGCTCTCTTCCTGATACTATTGATTGGATCGAGAGCATCTGCTTGCGTAATGTTTTTTCCGTCTAGTGACTTTTGTCCTATCAAGTTTACTGCCGCCTCGGCTTTATTCAGCAGAATTTCTGCATAACGCATTTCAATCCAATCGACAGAACCGGCCCAAAAGTTTGCAGTAGCGGCAGGATCAACCCACTTCCAAACGAGGCATCCGTTTCCATTCGTCATTTGACTACCTATACCGCACCACCCTTGAATAGTCATTCCGTTCGGGTGCCGCTCAGTAAACGAGGCAGATTCGTAGAGAGGTCCCTCTGGATAACTATCATAGATTCCCCTGCGAACTTCGAAGATTGCCCCGTCACGACCAGGGATTTCACATCCGGGAAAAAGTATTGTAGCCTTCATTCGGGGCTGTGCGCGGGCGAATAGATCTTCAGTTTTATCATAGCGCATTGGATTATCTTCAGTCCCGATGTTTAGTACGAATGGATTACCATCCTTATCATCCCAGAGCTCGAGCCATTCGACTGTAGGGGAAAGTTCACCAGAATCTGTAACCATTGAATGGTGATATGGCAACTGCTGACAAGTCCAATTTTCAGGACGTCCATTTGCCACACCAGCGTCATACTCTTTGATGAGCATCCTCTCCTTGTTGGAAGTTGATTCATCTATGAAAATATTCCAATAATTCTTTATTTTACCGGCTTCAGTACCATTGTCATAGCGGTTATATAATTCATACTTTCCTCCGTTGTCCATCGCCTTGCAAGCGGCATCATAAGCGAGCAAGTAATATTTTATCGCCTCAGAAGCCGGAATACCGCATATTCCGTCAAGTTGGACGATTCCGTTTTTAGCTTCGCAAGCAGCATAAAGCATTGCACGAGACTTCAAACCGGCAGCGATGAATTTATTTGCTCGACCTCCGTTGATTTCGTTCTCCCCCATAAGTTGATAAGCTCTGTCTAAATCTTCCGCGATAAAATCATAGCATTCTGCCTCTTTGTTCCTCGGTCTATAGAATTCCTCAAGAGAAAGGTTTGTGTAGCTGTCTGTCGTGGTAACGATAGGAACACCACCAAAGCTGCGAACCATAGCGTAGTACAGGAATGCCCTACAGAAATATGCCTCTCCGAGCCAATGATTGAAGACATCTTCGTTACCGGCAAACTTTTCTTGATTTTCGTTCATCCCTTCAATTACAAGATTCGCCATACGAATTGCACCGTAATCCCAAAATGATAGCATTCCACCTTCACAAGATCTTGGCGCAAGAGCAACACGAAGAGGAATATTCTGGGCTTCGCCTGTCACGACACTTGGATTGTTCCAGATGGAGAACGGAGCGAAACCGTCTCCTCTAATCCCCCCCCAAACACTAGCATTGTGAGCAGCAATGGGAAGGTATGAATATAATGTCGCAAGTGCCGCTGTGATCCCGATCTCATTGCTATACACCTGATCTCCCCGTAAGTTATTCGTCGGGTCGATATCAAGATTTACACAGGAATTCAACGTCAGAGCTAATACTGTTGCACAAGGTGCCAGAAAGTTGATTATTTTTTTCATGCCACTTCTAAAGTTTAATTTTGACTCCGAAATTTGCAGTACAAATAAGCGGGTATGTTGTTCCATAGCCAGAGGAAGGATGCTCAGGATCAAGGTATTTCAGCCCCGTAAATGTCAGTAGATTATACCCGTTTGCAAATATTCTGACAGACGATGCGTTTATCTTCTCAGCCCATCTTTTGGGGAAGATATAGCCGATTTCCAGGGATTTTAGCCTAAGATAAGACGCGTCATGAAGGGAAGCCCTGGATGTACTCACATTACTACTCATTGCTGGACTTGCCTGGCTGGTAGTCGGGAGGTATCCGGGGATCCAGATCGTTCTCGGATCAAGAGGATTTGCGGACGGATCTTCCATATGCCAACGGTCATAAAAGAAATCGGGACCATTCTTGTCGTAAATGAACGGCGTTGAGAGGTACCACTCGTATTTGACATTGTTGAATGCTCCACCTTGGAATACTGCAGCAAAATCAAATGCCTTCCAAGTAAAGTCAATGGTGAAACCGAAATATAGAACAGGAGTAGTCTGAGCACCGAAAGCGATTGGATGTGAGTCATTCTCATCAATCACCCCATCGTCATTCCAATCCTCATACATATAGTCTCCCGGTTTGAAATTAGCATTACCTAGCCCATCCATAACAGGCGAATGCCAAATATGGTCTAGACTGGTAAATTGTCCAGCATAATCGTAACCCCACGAAATGTCGTTGTACCTATTGGAAGAGTTGTTTTTCCAGTTCAGATACCTGGTACCATATTCCGTATGTTCCACATAACGGTTCATAGTTCGTGAAAAAGCAAGGTTCCCTGTAATCCCGTAGAAAAATTCTCCGAAATGATTTCTGTGGCGCAGCGTCACATCAAATCCTCTGGTACGATCGCTATTGAGGTTTTCTTGAGCAAGGCTTTGACCGAGCCAGTCCGGAATTGTAACATTCTTCGTTGCCGGTTTGCCTGAACGATAGCGCTGAAAAATATCGAATTCAAAGCCAAATCGACCATTCCAGAAATCACCGTCAAAACCCAAATTAGACGTTTCTGTGCGGATCCATGTAAGGTTTTTGTTAGGGGTCGAAAGCAATGACACCAGATTCTGATCCTTTCCATCCCAAAGAATTGGCCACCAATCGATTGCCCCACTTCCGTAGGAATAGCCTTCAATATACTGAAAGTTGGCCGTACCATCATCCCCGGAGTGGCCGTAAGAGGCGCGAATTTTCAGATTATCCAAAAAACCAAGGTTCAGATTTTTCATGAAAGGTTCCTCAGAGATTCTCCAACCTGCTGATACTGACGGGAAAAAACCCCACTGATGCCCCTTATAGAACTTCGATGATCCGTCATATCTGAACGCAGTTTCAAAATAGTATCTCTCGGCGTAATCATAATTAATTCGACCTACGACAGATTTGCTTGCGATTTTCCACAAGCCAGACTGGTCCGCTATTCGCACGCCGCTGGAATAATAGCTAGGATCCATTGAACCAACTTGTCCTTCACTGATGCCGTTAGAAAGTTCTCCAAGAGAGTTCATCTGAATATATCGCTGTGCGTAATAGTTATCCATATCTGTTGTTTGCTCTTCATAAAGCGCAAGAGCCGTGACGTGATGGCTTCCGAACGATTGATCATAATTGAGCGATGTCTGCAAAAGTTTATTCTGATTGAACTTCGTGCCGCGCCTTATTGAATTCAACTTTGGATCATCATCCTTTCCTCCGTAAATGGAAGGAACGAACTCATTCGAGTCAATTTTATAGGTGTATAGCGTGTAAGACTTTTTCAGTTCCTTATTGTCCCGGTTGGTGTAGTCATAAGAGTATGATGCCTTTGCTTGTAACCCGGAAACAAATGGAACATCCCACGTGAGTGCGCCAGTGGCTTGAACTAGCCTTTCGCATATCTTCTTATATCCTGAGAGATCCGAATCAGAGATTACATACGGATTATAGCCTTGGGAGACGTTTTGAAGAAACGGTCTTGTGTAATTGGCGAAGGCTGCTTCAACTGGCCTTTCAATCCAAGCCGCGCGATAGAATATCTCAGTATCGTAATATGGAGAATTCTTTGTATCCATCATTCCGTTAATCTGTACATCCGCTTTTAGATTCTCAGTCACTTTTACAGAAATGTTGCTTCTTAAGTTGAATCTCTCATAGGTGAGATCTCTCGTACTGTATATGCCGTTCTGGGAGAAGTATGCGAAATTTGTAAAATACAGGATCTTATCATTTCCCCCGCTCATAGAAATCGTATGAGAAGTTTGAGGAGAGTATTTGTTGTTGTTAATTCTGTACCACTCCGTGCCGACCTTTTTCCCAGACTTGAACTTTTCTATTTCATCAAGGGGATAGATGAACTTACCTGGCGGCATTGAACCTCTCATAATGTTGTTCTCGTTGGTAATTTCCATAAATTGCCAGGCTTGCAGTCCATCAGGTGTATTTATCGGCGTTGAGAACCCGGCATAGCCCTCGTATTCGATGCTTGACGATCCCGCCTGTCCTTTCTTAGTTGTGATTAATATGACACCGTTAGAGGCCCTCATACCATAAATAGATGCAGAGGCATCTTTAAGGATTGAAATACTCTCTATTTCGTTCGCATCAAGCCTTTCCATGTTATCTCTAGGGACGCCGTCAATGATTACAAGCGGGGCGGCAAAGCCGCGAATATTGATTGATGATGAAAATGATCCAGGCTCTCCGGATGTTTGGATGACACGAACACCTGACATTTTGCCGGACAGCATATTAATTACATTTTCGTTTCTGGTTTTTTTGATCGCCTGGGAGCTCACAGATGATATGGCGCCTGTAAGAGAAGCTCTCTTTTGGGTACCATAGGCAACCACTACAACATCATTGAGCTGAGTCATATCCTCTTCAACGACAATGTCAACTTGGGATTGTGCCGCCGGGACAATGACTGTCTTCTCGCGGAATCCAAGGCTCGACACAGTAAGAACAACATCACCAGACATCATCAAGGGTAATTCGAAGCTTCCATTTGAAGCAGTCGTCGTCCCCGAGTTAGTGCCTTGAATAAGAATTCCGGCACCGATTACCGGGTCTCCGTTCTGATCAGAAACTATACCTGTAATCGTACGGCTCAGTTGAGCGAAAGCAGGACATTGAAATAGCCCAAAGGCAAGAACCAGAAGTACAGATCCGACAGCATTTCGAAAAGATTTGAATGTTTTATTCATGTTGTAGCTTGTCTTTTTTATTGTATTACAAAGTTGACCGATATTAATAATAAATGACCACACAATCATTTCAAAAAAGGATTAGTTTCATTCAAAACGTTTAAAAATTTCAATAATGGAATAAATATTTCCTTTTTGAAACAATCCTTTCATACTGAATTACTATATTTGGAAAAAAGAAGTTGTGTGATGTTCTTGCGATTCTATCTTTGGACAATTCTATCATTTTTCACAATTATTAGTATTGAGGCACAACCATCAAAATTGTACTTCAGCAGATTGACAATGGAAGAGGGGCTTTCGCACAATTGTGTCAACGATGCTATTGCTGATAGCAAAGGTTTTATTTGGATAGCAACTGGTGAAGGACTCAATCGATATGATGGGCATTCAGTCAAAAACTTTTTGGTTCACACCACTGAAGACGAGAAACGATCACACTCAAATTCCGTCTTTTCCCTGTTGGAAGACAAAAATGGTGACATTTGGGTCGGAACCTTAAGGGGAATCTATCGCTTTGATACCGACAAGGAGAAATTCATCAGACTAGATGCCATATCCGAAGAAGGTAATTCGGTAGAAGAAAAGGTAACCGACATTGCCCAAGGTAAGAATGGAGACATTTGGATCGCAGACTATTCAAAAGGTGTATTTAAATATGAAGTATCCAATAATAAGCTTATTTGTTATTCCAGGGAGAATGGGAAAATAAATTCAAATGAAGTTCTTTCACTTTGCTGTGACCTTGACAGCACGCTATGGGCAGGATCAATCGGGTTTAACAAGTCAGGACTCAGCAGGTACGATGAATTGTCTGATTCGTTTATAACCTATGAACACCTGTTTAAAGGAGGGGTAAGTAAAATCTCAGAAAGTAGTACGAATAACCTGTTTGTTTGCTCCCCGATTAATGGATTGTGCTCTTTTAATCGCATCACAGAGAGAAGTGAGCCTCTATTCTTCATCAAAGGCAAAGAACAAACAATCACAGATGTCCTCGAGGAAAAGGACAACCTCTGGATAGGGACAACTGATGGACTCTATATAAAAAATAAGACAACAGGAAAAATCAGCCATTTTGAATCAAGTTCAATACGGGATAACTCATTGACTAGCAATGACATTACTAATATCCTAATGGATCATAACGGGGGACTTTGGTTTAGCACTCTTTCTAAGGGGATTAATTATCTTCCAGACAATTGGTCAGATTTTGAGTTCTATCCTTCCTCCGAAGAGACGGCAAGCCATGGGCAGATTAAGCATTTTTCGAAAGACTCCGAAGGAAATATCTGGTTCGTGTCTGACAGAGGAATATCTGTCTTTCGTCCGAAAGACGGCAATTTTAATGCTTATCCTTTGGGAAAGACTCGCTTATCAGGGGACAACATCACTTTAATTGAAATCTCAGACAACCGTCTGTGGGTAGGATACATGGCAAGAGGACTGGATCAAATTGACCTCAAGACTCAAAGCGTTTTTCAATACCCGACGATATACACCTATCCCAACAGCCTCAATGACAACAGCATTATTTCGCTATGCAAGGACACAGAAGGCAACCTCATTGTCGGGACCACGAAAGGTGCGAATATCATCAGCTCCAATGGGTCAACTATCAGTACTCTTCTATCGCGCGACCACAATATAATCAGCGACATTATTGAAGACGAAGACATGAATTTATGGCTATCAAGTGCTGAAGATGGAGTTTTTGTTTATAACCCTCGAATTCAGACATGGAAACATTACATAAATGATCCCAATGATGATAATAGTCTCTGTTGCAACAATATTTCAGGCCTATTCAAAGACACTAAAGGTAATATCTGGATGCTTACCGAAGGCAACGGCGTCTGTCGTTACAGCACAGAAACACAGAGGTTCAGAACATTTACCATAACGGACGGCTTACCGAACAATATCATCCAAAAGATGCTGGAAGATAACTCCGGGAATATCTGGATATCAACTAATAATGGGCTGTCATGCTTTTGTACTGAAGATGAAAGTTTTACAAACTATTCATTTTCTGGGGGGCCACTCTCAAATCAGTTTATCCATAATTCCGGGATAAAAGATGATGAGGGATACCTAATGTTTGGAACTAATGAAGGATTTTTAAGATTCAATCCAGAAAAATTAAAACCCCGGACTACCAATTCATCAATTTACTTTACTGACCTATTTGTAAACAACCAAATCGCTACAATTGGCGAAAAAACTTCCCCGCTCGAACACTCAATTGTCAATTCAGACAAGATTATCATCCGCCACAACCAGAACTCATTCAGATTGTCAATTTCCTCAATGGACATGAGGCCATCCCAAAGAAACCAGTTCGTATATAAACTGGAAGGCTACGACCAGAAGTGGATAATCGCCCATAACAACCAGATCTATTACTCGAATCTGCCGAACGGGAAGTACAAACTTGTTGTTGAAAAAGCCAACAATCCCGAAAGCAGAAAATCGATCATGATCTTTGTCCTACCTAGCCCTTGGCGAAGTTGGTGGGCCAAATCATTATACTTCCTTCTCTTCATTGGAATTGTGTCTGCGGTCTTCTGGTCCATAATGAAACGTCAAAAAGAACGTAAGAAGTATATTATGGAAGAAATAAAGGCGAACGAAGAAAAAGTCCTATACGACACAAAACTCGCATTTTTTACTGGAATTGCCCATGAGATCAAGACTCCTTTGTCGCTGATTTCAGCACCCTTCGAAATTCTTTCTTCTCCAGAATCAACAATAGAGGATAAGAACTCCTGCATGGAGGTGATGCATGAGAATCTTGAACGACTAACCGCGCTCACAAAACAAATGCTAGATTTGTCTATCACAGAACAGGGCGGATATAAAATAAACAAAGTACCTACAGATCTTAACAATTTGATTGGGAATGTTTTGAAGACATTTAAGATTTCCCTCCAGCAGAATGACATCCATATCTACAAGCATCTTTGTAAGCCCCACCTAGTCGCAAACGTTGATAATGAGGAATACGCCAAAATAGTAAGCAATTTGCTAAGCAATGCCTCAAAATATTGTCGTGGGATCATAAGGCTCAGTCTTACAAAAAAAGGAGACATTGCCAGACTCTCTGTCTGGAACAACGGCCCTCCGATTGGTCCGGAGTTCCGAGAAAAAATATTCGAACCGTTCTTCCAGATCCCAGGGAACCAAAAACTTGGCGGGGTAGGCGTTGGGTTGTCTCTTGTAAAGAGTTTCGTTGAAATTCATCGTGGAAAAGTTTACGTTAATCCTGACACAGAAGATGGGACAGAATTCGTGGTCGAGATTCCTATAGGCGTTTGCTCAACAATTAATGAACCCGAAAATACTGAGGCTCATGCTTTAATTAATGAGACAGTCCCGAGAGATGGAAAGATGACTGTTCTTGTTGTGGATGATAACAAGAGCATGACACAATTTCTTAAGAAACTCCTAAGTAGGCAATACCATATCATTACTGCTCTTGACGGCTCATCGGCAATATCCCTCCTCAGACAATCTCCTGTCGATCTCGTGATTTCAGATGTGATGATGTCAGATATTGACGGTATTTCTCTTTGCAAGGTTATTAAGAATCATGATGAATTTCGGCACATTCCTGTAATACTGCTCACCGCAAAGACGGATCTGAAGTCAAAGGTTGCAGGAATGGACGCCGGGGCTGAGGCCTACATTGAAAAACCATTCTCAACACAATTACTAATGGCGCAAATACATAATATTATTAGAAACAAGCGAAGTTCAATATCTATCGGATTTTCCAAAAATATTGCGCCACAGTCGACCTTGACTGCAAAAGATGAAAGACTGATGAAAAAACTTTATGACACAGTGGAATACAATCTCTCGAATCAGGAGCTCAGCGTTAATATGCTATGCGATGAACTGCACATCAGCCGTTCTTATCTTTATCGGAAAATAAAAGAAAAAACGAATCTGAGCCCTGGGAAACTCATCAAGAAGATTCGACTTGAAAAAGCAGCTGCAATGCTTCGTAATAGCGATCTGCGGATAGGGGAAATCGGTTATTTGGTTGGCTATAATTCATCATCATACTTTGCAAAATCATTCTTGAAGGAATACGGGACTTTGCCAAAAGACTACGCCAAATTAACTACTAAAGACGAAAACAATGAATAGAACCTTGATTACTGCAGTTGCACTGCTTTTTGCTACCGTTACTTTCGGACACGGGAGGCTTTCCTTCCTTCAGTGTGAGCATCTCGAAAATCCGATAGGAGTTGATTCGAAGGCACCACGATTATCTTGGCGACTACCAGATGGGGTGACGGCTCAGAGACAATGGGAGATCATTGTCGGAACTGACTCTTCTGCCGTTGCGAGAGGGATTGGTGACATGTGGTCATCCGGAGTGGTCAAGTCTCACAAGGTAATCGCAACCTATCAGGGAAGAGCGCTTGAGCCTTATACCTGCTACTATTGGAAGGTTACAGCAAAGACAGATAATGGCATTATTCTCAAAAGCCCTATTGCATACTTCGAAACAGGCAAAATGCATCCGAATAATTGGGATGGATGGTGGATATACGATACAAAGGATCTCGAAATTCGACCTGCCGGAGCCTTTCGAAAGGATTTTTTAACTCATGGCAAGATCATGTCGGCAAGAGCCTACATCGCTGCTGCAGGCCTCTTTGAACTTTATTTGAACGGATTCAAAGTCGGGAATGACAGATTGGAACCAGCCTTCACAAGATTCGATAGAAGAACTCTTTACATCACCAGAGATGTGACTGACCAGATTGTCGACGGAAAAAACACAATAGGGGTCTTGATGGGTAACGGATGGTATAATCACCAACCAATGGCAGTTTGGAATTTTGAAGTGGCTCCATGGAGACACCGTCCTTCTTTTTGTTTGGACCTTCGAATCACATACGAGGACGGAAGCGTACAGACTATCGTTTCAGACAAAACCTGGAAAACCCATTTCTCCGAAATAATCTATAATAACATTTATGTCGCAGAACAAGTTGATAACAGGCTGAATTTAGGAAAATGGGCGACACCTGACTATAACGCATCCTCTTGGTCTGATGTCAAGTTAACATCAGCGCCCTCGGAGAATATTGTCTCACAACTAATGAGACCTATTCGAGATGTCGATACCCTTAAAGTAATATCATTCAAACAATTATCGGATAAAAACTACATTTTTGATTTCGGCCAAAACATTTCAGGTGTAACTGAGCTCACAGTCAAGGGCGAAAGCGGAACGACATTTTTCTTGAAGCACGGAGAACTCATTAGAGATGGGCATGTTTCTACTGAAAACATTGATTATTTTTATTACCCGGATTCGACCCGAAATGAATTATTCGCCACAGATATCTTCATCCTGGGTGGCGACAAAGAAGAAACCTTCCGACAGAAATTCGGCTACAAGGGCTTCCGTTACGTTGAGATCACGACAGATAGGCCTGTATCTCTTGATGCAAAAAATATTGTAGCATTTTTTGTTCATAGCGATATTCCCCAACGCGGGAATATTCAATCTTCGAATGACATCATCAATTGGCTTTGGAAGTCATCATGCTATTCTTATTTGAGTAATCTTGTTGGCTATCCGACTGACTGTCCTCAAAGGGAAAAGAATGGTTGGACTGGTGACACCAACGCAGCAATGGATATCGGCTTTTATAATTTCGATCCAATAACAGTCTATGAAAAGTGGATGAACGACCACAAAGATGCACAACTTCCAAATGGGGTCTATCCTAACATTATCCCCTCGCCAGGATGGGGCTACGACTGGGGAAACGGTCCAGACTGGACTAGCACAAACATTCTCATTCCGTACAAATGCTGGCTTTTTTATGGTGATGATCTATTAATCAATACAATGTACGAAAACAATAAGTCTTACATTCGTTACATTGAAAAAAATTATCCTGAAGGCCTTACCGACTGGGGGCTTGGGGACTGGCTTCCCGTTCACGAAACATCTACTACTGAACTTACTTCTTCAATATATTATTACGTGGACGTAAAAATACTTGAAAAAATAGCAACTTTAATTGCCCATGAAGCAGATGCAAGCCACTACTCATCTCTCGCAGAGAAGATTCGAACAAAAATTAACGAAAAGTATCTAAACAAGCAGACAGGAATCTATGCAAATGGCACACAGACTGAGATGTCGATGCCTCTGTATTGGGATGTCGTCCCTGATGAATACAGACAGAAGGTCGCAGACAACCTTGCGATCGACATCCAAAATAGAGGACTTGATGTAGGCTTACTCGGTTCAAAAGCGATATTAGGTGCGCTTAGCGAAAACGGTTATCTGGACATAGCATACAGTCTAGCTGTAAGCACAGAATTTCCATCATGGGGCTATTGGATGAAAAATGGCGCAACCACGTTCTATGAGAACTGGCACATCGAGCAGATCCGCGACTTATCCCTGAACCATATGATGTTCGGAGAAATCAACGCTTGGCTCTACAAAGCACTTGGTGGAATTACTCCTGATGAAGAAAAACCAGGTTTCGCGGAGTTCAACGTAAAACCAGGCTTTCCGAAAGGGCTTGATCAGTTCGAAGCATCATTTATCTGCCCTAATGGCAAGATATGCTCAGGATGGCTCCGAGAAGGAGGAATTATGAGGTATTACCTAACAGTACCTTCCAATACAATAGCGCATTTGTCTCTCCCGAACTTGGAGAAAGATCTTTCATGCGGAACTTACAGTTTCATTGTCAAAGAAGAATAATCATACTGCCGATCTACTAGATTTATCAATTGATTGCATATCTTCAGGTTTGGTGCGAAAATACCATCGACTTAATTATCGTTACAGATTTTAACTATATTCATGCAAGATTTCCGATGTTCGCGCATTTAATAGAGTGAAAATGCTTTTTATGAATATGAAAACGAATAAACTCCTTATCGGACTTTTCCTTCTCGGTTCCCTGCTCTCGACACAGTCCTGTCTGAACAAGCAGGACGACACCGACTACGGAATCTTATACCCCAATGCAGTGGTAACCCTGAAACCGGATGCGGATGGCCTGATCCTGCAGTTGGACGATGAAACCGCCCTGTTTCCGGTCAATCTGCAGAACTCCTCTTACACCAAGGAATTGCGCGCCTTTATCAACTTCAAGGATGCGAAGCCGGAAGAGAAGGTCAGCAGGACCCTCCGAAACGTCCATGTGAACTGGGTGGACACCATCCGTACCAAAGGAATGGCGGCAAACCTGATGGACGAAAACGTGGTAGTCTACGGCAACGATCCTTTCGAGATCGTGGCTGACTGGACGACGGTCTGCGAGGACGACTACCTGACCCTCCGCATCCGCACCTACTTCAGTGGCTGGGGCGAACCCCACGTCATGAACCTCGTGAAAAACGACGGCCCCTACGATGTGACCTTGTACCACGACGCCAAGGGAGACACCAATATTCAAGGAAGGTTGTCCGACGGCCACATCGCTTTCCGGCTGGACGCCCTGCCCGACACCCGGGGCGATATAGTGGACTTGAAGGTGAACTGGACTTCTTTCAGCGGCCCGAAAAGCGCCATATTCAAATATCGCTCAAGGAAATAGCCGAAAAAACGCTTGGTGTTTTAACGAAAATTAGACTATCTTTGTCCTTTCTTTAATGCGGGATTCCTATGGACAATGCAAAAGACAAGGGCAAGATAAGACTTTACGACAAAACATTCAAGCCGTTCATCGCATACGACGAGATTGAAAAGGCGATCGACCGGGTCGCTGCGAGTGTCAATGCGGATTTCAAGGACAGCGAAGACGTCCCCGTCCTGCTGTGCGTGCTGAACGGGTCGATCCTGTTCACGGCGGAGTTGCTCAAAAGGCTGGATTTCGCCTGTGAAGTTATGTCCATCAAGTTGACCTCCTACTCCGGCACCCAGTCGACCGGCAAGGTTCGAGAGGTGATGGGCATGAGCGGCAGCGTGGAGGGAAAGCGGGTGATCATTGTCGAGGACATCGTGGACACCGGGACGACGATCGTGGATCTAAAGCGCATTCTCCAAGACAGGGGCGCGTCGGAAATCCGGGTCTGCACCCTGCTCCTCAAGCCCGACATCTACAAGAAAGACATTCCCCTGGACTATGTAGGCATACGGATTCCGAACGATTTCATCGTCGGTTTCGGACTGGACTATGACGAAATCGGAAGAAACAGTAAGGATATTTACGTATTGGACACGAATATGAAATATTACATTCTCTTCGGGCCTCCCGGTGCGGGAAAAGGCACTCAGGCCTCTGCAATGGTGGAGAAGTACAATCTCTGCCACATTTCCACCGGTGATCTGCTCCGCAGCGAAATCGTCCGGGGCACCGAACTGGGCCTGCAAGCGAAGGCCCTGATCGATGCCGGAGAACTCGTCCCTGACGAGGTGGTCCAGGGCATGATCGAGAACCAATTCCGGAGGGTAACCGATGTAAGCGGATTTCTGCTGGACGGATTCCCCCGCACGATCGCCCAGGCGCAAGCGCTGGACAAGATACTGGACAAGGCAAAGGAAGAGGTAACCGCAGTGATTTCTCTCATGATCCCGGACGAGATGATCCGTGAGCGCATCAAGCACAGGGCGAAAATCGAGGGCAGGGCGGACGATGCGAAGGATGAGACGATCAGCAACCGCATCAAGACGTATCACGAGAAGACGGAGCCGCTCATCGACTACTACAAAGCCTCGGGCAAATACCACGAGATCGACGGTACCGGAAAGATCGACGAAGTGCGCGAACGCATCAACACCTTGATGGACAAGTTCTAGGAAGATCCGACCCGTTCGATTATCGATATGATGTACGCTATCCTTGCACGGATCGGCCTGATCGCCGGTATGCTGTCAGGATCGGTCGGATTCGGGGGCGGCATGATCCTGGGCAACTTCCTGGCCATGAAGTTCATCAGCAACGTGGACAAGAACCGCTACAAGAAGGTCGTGGCTTGCGTGATGATCGCCGTCTCGCTCTGGCTATTCTCGCTTTATGACAAGATTCTCTGTCTTTGAAAAAAGCCCCAGTTCCTAACGCTGCCGACTTCCCTTCTCCTCGGCACTCCGGGCGGGAGTGGTCTGCAGCGGCGGGCAGCGTCGTTCGTCAGATCCTTTCTGAAGCCTCGGCCGGGCAGGATGTTGCGCCCGTGTGCACCAGGATGAATGCGTGGAGGGCAATGTGCTGACAGACAGGCGAAAAAATGAACATACCTCGGGCTGAATCGACCGAGGTGGTACATAGCAAGATCCATATCCTCAGATCGTTACCCTCCACGGAACCTTTTACTGCGCCGCTCTTGGCAGGTGGAATTGTACGCGTCCACCCGAGAACGGATCCGGCTGCTGGCCAAAGACATCTGTTTGCGAGCGGGGTGCGTAATTGTCCACCTGTGAGACCCCAGGCCTGCTGTGGTGCCCTGTAACGGGGGGCTCCTCTTCCAAGTGGACGGCCGCACTCCCCACCCGGAAACATATTCCCGTCAAAATGAGACCGCTACAGTTGCAGGTGTTCAAATATTCTTCCACCTGCAAGACGGGGAACAGTATTGACGTGAGGGAACTGTCGCAAGACGAAAATAAAGCTGTGTTGCGAGAGGTTGCGGACGGGAGCATGCCCCGGACGGGAGTGCGATATTGTTGCCCATCGGCTAGAGTTCGGTCGCGAAATCCTCCATGCTTTTGCGCTGGGAGTGCCTTTCAGACGGCGTGGCATCCGATGCCGGGACGCCTACCGCGAAGAGAGCGGTAATTTGATAACCGGCTGCTTCCGGGAAGGCTTCGGCCAACTTGACCGGGTCAAAAGCCCCGATCCACGTACAGCCCAGATCGAGGTCGGCCGCACACAGCATGAGGTGCGTGCCGATAATCGCTGCATCGGTCTCGGCCCCGTTCTTCCCGTCGAAACTACGAACCCAGGCTTCGTCCGGCTTGCATCCGACCATGAAGGCCATGGGAGCCCCGAAGAGCGGATGGACGGCACGCAGGCGCTCAAGTGCCGTTTCGCTGGTGACAGCCCAGACATGGACGGGTTGCTTGTTGCTTGCGGTCGGAGCCAAGCGGGCGGCTTCCAGCATCCTGTTGATCTTCACGTCGGAGACTGGCTGGCTCTTGAACTTCCTGCAAGAGTATCGTTTTTCTACCAGTGACAGGAACCCGTATGAGCCAAAGAACCGATTAATGCGGTACTCTACATCCGCAAAGGCAGCGCGATGATGGATGCGGGAGACATCTCCCAAGCGACTAAAAAAACCCTTTTTCATAAATGATCCTCGATTATTAATTCATTCGGCCCGGTTTCGTGCAAGGACCTAAGATTCGTAAATATACGAAAAAATCCTTTTCGCCAAGAGGATTTTCGTGAACCCAAGAAGAAAAATTCTGAATTTTTCCTGCCGAGGACTGCCGACGCAAGATCCCAAGCCTTTCCCGCCGATGATTATTTTGACTATCTTTACAATTGAAAAACAAAGCGCTATGCCTGCAAGCAGAATTGAAATCTTCAACTCCACGCTTTCGCTACTCAAGCAAGGATGGTACGTCTCGCCTTCTGGCCGCAAAGTGGAATTGCCGCCGGTGAAGGATGTAATGGCTGCGGCGAAGTTGTATAGCCAACCGCTAATATCGATTATGAACCCGTCAAAGAAACTTGAAGCCGAGGTGAGGGTGGAGAACAAGGACTGCGTCCTGGCGGCAAAAGGACTCATTGACGAAGGCTTCGACCCGGCGATGCTCAATCTGGCCGACCTCCATACGCCGGGCGGGCTGGTGGAATACGGCTCCGGAGCGCAGGAGGAGAACCTTTGCCGCCGCAGCAACTTGATCCAGTCGCTCTATCAGTTCTCGCGCGCAAGAATTGACCAGCACCCGGATCTGGGTCTTATCCAGAGCGCCGACCAGTATCCGATGGATGAGCGATACGGCGGCGTTTACAGCGGCATCGTCACGTTTTTCCGCGGACCCGAATCCGCGGGTTCCATGCTGGAGGACAAGCCCTACAACATCCCGGTCATCTCCGTGGCAGCGCTTTCCGGACCCGACATCGGTCCTGACGGAATGATGTCCGCGAAAGATGCGAATATAACACTGGACAAGATCCGGACCATCTTCCGCATCGCCTATGCGCACGGCCACGATTCTTTGGTGCTGAGCGCTCTGGGCTGCGGCGCCTTTGCCAATCCGCCCGCCCACATCGCCAAACTCTTCCATCAGGTCATCGAAGAAGACGGCTTCAAGCATGTTTTCCGCCGCATCGACTTCGCGATCCTGGATGGCTACCGTACCGGAATGCGGCATAACCCGGAAGGGAATCTGAAACCCTTCCAAAAAGAGTTCGGTGCATGAAACGCGTATACCTCGACATGGATAACGTCCTGGTGGACTTCGCTTCGGGGATCGCCAAGATTGACGAGGCTACACGGCGGGAATACGCCGATCGCCTGGAGGAGGTCCCCGGCATCTTCGCGCTGATGGACCCGATTCCGGGTGCCATCAACGCTGTCCATGCTCTAGTTGAGGAATATGATGTCTACATCCTGTCCACGGCACCTTGGAAGAATCCTTCCGCCTGGGCAGACAAGGTGACGTGGGTGACGAAGTATCTGGATGATGTGCTGCACAAGCGCCTTATCTTGAGCCACCACAAGGATCTCTTGAAGGGCGATTATCTGATTGATGACCGATCCAAAAACGGCGCAGAAAGATTTGAAGGTGAATGGATTCAGTTCGGAAGTGAACAGTTTCCCGACTGGGAATCGGTCTTAGACTATTTGATCTAGTTATTATTACACGAAGCATACTCCTGCCGCCATCTTTGGGGCGACATGTACGGGATCCGGAATGTCGTTGAGGAGACGGTGGAGAGCAAAGGGGCCTTTTCTGGAAGTCAAAAAGAATCGCTAACTTTGCAATCCCAAATAGGACTGCTACCGTGAGTGTTGATGGATATGGACCAATTGATTTAAAATGCCCGAATCGAATTTCATAGACTATGTGAAAATCTGGTGCGCGTCGGGTCGCGGCGGAGCCGGGTCGACGCATCTGTTGCGGGCAAAGTACGTCCCGAAAGGGGGGCCGGACGGAGGAGACGGCGGCCGCGGCGGCCATGTGATCCTGCGAGCCAACCCCCAGCTCTGGACCTTGATCCACTTGAAATACCGGAAGCATATTAAGGCTGAAAACGGAGCGCCGGGTTCCGGAGCTCTGCGCACGGGGAAAAGCGGGAAGGATGTGATTGTGGATGTCCCGGTCGGAACTGTAGCGAAGAACGCCGAGACGGGAGAAGTTCTGTTCGAGATAATGGAGCCGGGCGAGGAGAAAACGCTCTGCAGAGGCGGAAGAGGCGGACTGGGGAACAGCAATTTCAAGACTTCCACGATGCAGACGCCGCGTTTCGCCCAGCCTGGAGAAGACGGGGAGGAAGGCTGGTTCATTCTGGAGTTGAAGCTGCTTGCGGATGTCGGCCTGGTCGGTTTTCCGAACGCCGGAAAATCCACCCTGCTCGCTACGATCACCAACGCCAAACCCAAAATCGCTGACTACGCTTTCACGACCCTGGAGCCGAACCTGGGCATCGTCCAGTACTATGACGATCGATCGTTCGTGATGGCGGACATCCCCGGCATCATTGAAGGGGCCCACGAAGGAAGGGGCATCGGCATCCGTTTCCTGCGGCACATCGAGCGCAACTCGGTGCTGCTGTTTATGGTCTCTGCGGAGGAGGACGACATTGCAAAAGGGTACGAGACGCTCCTGAATGAACTCCGGGAATACAATCCCGAACTGCTCGACAAAGACCGGGTACTCGCCATTACGAAATGCGACCTCATCGACAAAGAAATTGAAGCGGAAATTGAACCGACCCTGCCGAAAGGCATTCCGTATGTATTCATCTCCTCTATCAAGCAGGAAGGCTTGAAAGAATTGAAAGATCTGCTTTGGAAAGCCCTGAACAAGTAGCCTATGCTCATTGACAATCTCCATCGGATCGACCAGACGATCACCCTGTACCTCAATAGTTTGAACTCTCCCGCGATGGACAAGTTCTGGCAATTCGTGACCACCCAGGAAGTCTGGTACCCCATGTACCTCATCATCGCCGGCTGTCTGATCTGGCGACTGGGATGGAAGAACGGGCTAATCGTGATCGCTTCCATCGCGCTCTGCGTGGGCATCTGCGACCAATCCGCCAACTTCATGAAAGTGACAGTGGGGCGGCTTCGCCCCGGCTACAGCGCCGAAATGGTTTTGGGAGGCCTGAACGTCCTGGAAGCCCGCGGAGGTTTCTACGGCTTCTTTTCCGGACATGCTTCCAACGCTTTTTCGATGGCAGTCTGCATGATTCTGGGCTTCCGGAACGACAAGTCCCGAACGTACCGCGTCTTCGAAATCAGCATTCTGGTCTGGGCATCCTTCGTAGCGATCAGCCGTATCTTTGCCGGGAAGCACTATCTCGGAGACATCCTCGTGGGGACGATTTTCGGCATCTGCGTCGGCTTTTTGATGGGAAAGCTGGCGGCCTTCGTCATCCGGAAATGGGTCAAAGTTCCGGCAGAACCTTCTCCATCTGAATCCCCCGCGAACCCTTCACAAGAATCGTAGCGCCTGAAACCGGATGTTCCCGGAGCCAGTCTGCCAAGTCAGCGGAGGTATTGAACAACTGTACATTCGTCCGCCGGCCGAGGTTGGCTACTGCCTTTCCGAATTCTTCTCCCACGAGACAGATCAGGTCTAGAGACAGGGATTCCGCTTTCCGGAGGATGTCCATATGTTCTCGTACCGAATCCGGACCGAGTTCCCGCATATCCCCCAGCAAGGCGACCTTCCGGGCGGCTTCCACCAGCGAAAAATTGTCCAGTGCGGCGGCCATGCTGGTCGGATTGGCGTTGTAGGCATCTTCGATCAAGATGTTTCGCGCAGTGCGCTCCATCTGGGAGCGGTTGTTGTCCGGAATATATTCCCCGATCGCGCGGATGGCGTCCTCAAGCCGAACGCCGAAATGGCGTCCGACGGCAACGGCGGCCATAACATTGGTTGCATTGTAGGCGCCGACCAGACGCGATTCCAGAAGAGCCGGGAAACGCATCCGGAGGAAGGGATGCTCCCCGCTTGCCGGAAGAATCTCAACCCCTTCGCGCGCGATCCCATATTCGATTCTTTTGATCCCTTCCCGCGCTTCGGCCATCTCGGTCAGGACGGGATCGTCCGTATTCAGGAATATGCTTCCGTCGTGTGTATGAATATAGTCATAGAGCTGCCCCTTGGCTTTCTTGACGCCGTCGAGTGAGCCGAAACCCAGCAGATGTGCCTTTCCGACGTTGGTGATGAGGCCGTAGTCCGGTTCGCAGACCGCGCAGAGACGCCCGATGTCGTCCGGATGGCTGGCGCCCATTTCGATGACGGCAAGCTGGGTGGCGGAGTTGATTTTCAGCAGGGACAGCGGCACGCCGATATCGTTGTTCAGATTGCCTTCAGTGGCCGTAACACGGTAGCACGTGGACAGCACCTTCGTGATCAGATTCTTCGTGGTGGTCTTGCCGTTGGTGCCGGTCAAGCCGATGACCGTCAGCCGCTTCCCGTCCACAAGCGTCCGCTCGCGGTGCTCCCTTGCCAGATCCTGGAGCGCCTTCAACGTGTCGGGAACCGGAATCACGCGGGGGTCTCCGAACTTTGCCGCTTCGGAATCCGCGGACACGACGGCATAGACAACCCCGGCTTCCAACGCTTTCAGGGCATAATCCGAACCATCGAAATTCTCTCCTTTCAGACCGAAGAACAGTTCTCCGCCCCGAATCGCGCGACTGTCTGTCGTGACGGCGCCGCACTGCTTGAACACTTCATACAAATCCATGCTGTAAAAGTACGGAATATTCCGGAAGAATACACCGAAATGCGGAAGAACGTTCCGCAAAGCGGAGTAGCGGCAGCTGCATCGCCGACATCTCCACGTGGCAAGCACGGTGTCCTGGGCCCGAGCGACTTACCAAGACCGGAAATGCGGAAATCCGGGCTTGGGTGGCATGCCGGAGGGGTAGCCAAGACCGGAAACGCGGGAATCCGGGCCTAGGTGGCGTGCCGGAGGGCGTTCCAAGACCGGAAACACGGGAATCCGAACTTGGCCACGAGCGAAGACTAATGCAATAGCGGCAGGTTTGCCGGATCACGAACACTGAACCTGCCTGCACCGCCGTCCGGGAGGTATTACCGTCCGCGACCCCGGTTCGAGAGACGGGGGTCAAGAACACCGAACCTGCCTGCACCGCCGTCCGGGAGGTATTACCGTTCGCAACCCTGATTCGAGAGACGGGGGTCAAGAACACCGAACCTGTCTGCATCGCCGTCCGAGACGCACTACTGTCCGTGACCCCGAGACTAGAAAAGGATAACAGTTTTCGGATCTCGGAAAATTATCCGCTGTAATACTTATGGTCAATATTATTCATTCATTTCCAGCCTCACCTTGGCAAGGATCGTTTCGAGCGCCTCTTGGTGCTTGTTGTTGATTCGAAGCATCTCCTTCCCTTTTTCCTGATCGCCGGCGGCAAAGGCAGCGTTCTGTGATTTCCTGCCCCGCTCGAGGTTGTGTCGAAGGTCGTGGAGCTTCACCTGGATCGCTGTCTGGTTTCCTGAAGACGCGATTTGCCCGACATAATCAGAATAACTTTGTCCTTTCCGGCAAGTGCAAAGGCTCAACGCCACAAGGGCTTCTTCTTCCAGTCCACGGGCGCTGAGATCCTGCAGCGTAATCCCGCTATCCTCAACGACATCATGCAGGAAACCAACCTTTTGCTCAATTTCATTCCGCCCCGACAGCCCGACTGCAAGCGGGTGAAGGATGACCGGTTTTCCGTCGAGGTCCTTCTGTCCCCCGTGGGCATCAATCGCAATTCTAAGTGCATCTTCGATTGTCATAAATGAATAATTAAATTTGACGTTATAAAGATAACCTCTCTTCGTGCCAAAGCACGACACAATCAGAAATAATCGGGAATATTACAAGGATAAAACCGCGATTCCTGCGATTCTTTGGCTGATCAGAGTCTCGTGTTGGACGAATTCTTGAGAAAATATTTGGATTTTCCCACATTAAACAATACCTTTGCAAGCCCAATTCGAGTACCGAAAAATCGGTACACCGAGAAAGGTTGGAAAGATCCGTTAGCTCAGTTGGTAGAGCAACTGACTCTTAATCAGTGGGTCTAGGGTTCGAGTCCCTAACAGAGCACCAAAAACGCCATTCTACACGCCTGCTGTGGGCATACTGGGGCAAGAAAATGGGGGCATGATTCTGAAAGAATCCTGTCCTTTTTATTATGCCTCATCGCCTCCTCGTACTGTTGATTCGGATGCTTTTCCTTTTGTATATAGGTAGAACACCGCCGTCCTCTTAAGTATCTTAAGAGTCTCCTCCGGATCTATCCATTCCCGATGGGGGTGTCATACAGCGTCATGAATATCATATACTCATCCTCGTTCGCAGCGTTCGCCCGGCCATTCGTCATGTCAGACAGCATCCGCTAGAAAGATGTTTAGTTTCCGTTCAGTCTTTTCGGGGAAGGTATGCGGTCATCCCAGCTCTCTTTATACAAAATATAGATGCAATTTATATCTGCACTCAAGTAAAAAACAACAGGTGAGTATTTAATAATTATATTATTTGCTTATAGTTTTCAGAAAAAACCCTACCTTTAAGTATAATCGTACATAATGATTATATGCCACAAAACAGCAGGGTTTGTCATGTTTTATACCTAATATCATACGTGTCCGGTAAAAATTCGGACATATTATTATAAAGTTTAACAATTAAAACAAAGTTGGTTCGGTAGAACCATCCAGTTCATTGACAATATTGTAGTTAGGTTTTGCAAAGAGATCTTTTAGGGCGGTTGTATCTGTAAGTGAGATGCTTACAATCTGCAACATCTCATAGATTGAACGTTCAATTCCCGTCTTTTTCTGCACGATTGCCATCATACAATAGGCTATGACTGCGGAGTAGATCTGAATACGTACTGCGTTTTCCGATGTACCCCAGAACTTTTTTATCTTCATATGTTGCTTGATCCACTTGAAGAAAAGCTCGATCTGCCACCTGTTGTGATAGAGTTCTGAAATCATTACGGGGCTGATGGTCAGTGCATTTGTGAAGAATATTAACTTCCTATTGTTGGCTTCATCCCAATGGATGACTCTACGGATCTTATCAGGATACTTCTCCATCGTCAGCTGACCGGCCATGTAGCCGATTGCATCTGACTGGATGCCTGTTTCAGGAGGGAATCTACGCTTCCATCTCATCGGTTTGAAGTCATTGTTGTTCTTTCCTCTGATGACGAAGTATGCTCCAATGCTCTCGATGTTATGAAGGCGCCTGAAGTCATTGTAACCTCGGTCAAAGATGTAGAACGAGTTCTCTTCATATGGTATGACATCCATCGCTTTCGTGTCATGAACCCTTGCAGGAGTAATGTGAAAGAATGTAGGAATCTGTGTCTCCAGATCATACAGAGTATGTATTTTGATACCACCTTTCTTCTTTCTGAACAATGCCCATTCAAAGATGCTAAGACATAAGTCAACTGTTGTAGAATCAAAGGTATAGACATTCCCATTCAGCTTGAAGATATCGACTATCCTGCATCTTTGCGCTTCTGCAATCACCTTGTAGGCAAACTCCTCGAAAATGCGATAATTGCGCTTGGTGTTGACATCTGCAAGAGTGCTCTTGGCGGCATGCCTGCCAAATCCAAGGTGATACGCCTTCGATGCGTGAGCCTGAGTTGCAAGGACAACATCTCTCAGACTTTCGCGGTTAGAAAGCTGGCCGAACATCAGCACGCAAAGCTGATTGTAACAGCTAAATTGTTTGACGTATTTGTCACCGCCATATTTCCTTGCGAGATAGTTGAAATCGTTACGATCGAGAAAGTCTAAAAACTGGGAGAACACGTATTTTCCTTTATGCATATGCCATTCTACGTTAGTCTGGCAAAGATAAATTCAAATCGGTTGACCCGAAAAACATCTATAACTACCTAACTATCAATATTTTCAAAGAACTTTTGTGATTTTTTACCGGACACTAGTGAGTTTTTACTAAAATACTTAATTTTTTATTATGTCTAATAATCAGAGCGTAAAAGATAGGTTACTTTCCTACATTGCTAGCAAAGGGATGACTAAATCCGCTTTCGGGACCAGCATTGGGGCAAGCAAGTCATTCGTGGATGCTATAAGAAGTTCGATTTCTCCGGAGAAGATAGATAAGATTAACGAAGTGTATCCTGATTTGAATATTTTATGGCTTCTTACCGGAAGACAGCAGATGCTCGTTAATAATATATGCGGGGATATGGTTCAGCAGAACGGTTGCATCGAAAGTGTCAAAAAGGTCGTCGGTAACATTTCCACAACTAACACGACGAACTATTTCAGCGGAAACGGGGAAAAGGAGGACAACATAATGAACGCTATGAATAAGAAACTTAACATAATCTCTGAAATGAGCAGAAGCCTTCTGGACAGGATTGTGCGTATTGAGACCGAACTGGATGAGCGGAATAAACTGAATGCGAAGCTCCTGGACATGATTTCGGAGAAAGATGCACAGATCAAGATGCTGATCGACAGGATAAAATAATCTCAAAAATAAGACGAGATAGGAGATAACTTCATTAAACTAATAAAAGGTCTTGCGATATATGACAACTCCGCTCACTGAAACTGAAAGGCTCGGCTTCGTGATCTATGTACTCGAAGGCGAGTAGCACCCCACCTCTGCAAGCGGACCGGAATTCCAGCCACCAATGTGTCGCACATCCGCTTAAAAATGTTTCGTTTCCGTTCAGCCCTTGCAAGAAGGTAGGCGGACATTTGAGCTCTATATGTGGTTTTTTATTTGCAGTTAAGGGGAAAACGACAGGTACGGCTTAAATAATTCTGATATCTGCTTGTAGTTTCAGAAAAAACCACCTATATGGTAAAATTGCTTGCAGATGATAATATGCCAAAAATTGGTAGGGGTTTGCTATGACTAATGCCTATGTTGGTTACTTAAACCAAAGGCAAAGCAACGGAATTTTTCATTTAAAAGCACAATTGAATTGCAAGCGTTTAATATTCAGTTTAATATAATTGACATGAAAAGTGGATTCAAAGAAAGATTAGTGGAGTATGCCCGTAAAAGACACAACATGGGCATGACATATTTTGAAAGAAAGACCGGAATCTCTTCCGGCTCTATCAGTAAAATCAAGGACGGGCTGTCAACCGGAAACCTTATGAAGATTGCGAAAACGTGTCCCGACCTAAACATCCGGTGGCTGTTGATCGGAGAGGGCAACATGCTAACCTGTGGCGACATGATCCAACAAAACGGTAACAGGAAGATCGTTGGCGACAATTCCACGACCAACATGGCAAACTATTTCGAGGGGGAAAAGGAATGCGTCATGATGAACGACACGATGAACAAGAAGCTTAACATTATCTCTGAAATGAACAGAAGCCTTCTGGACAGGATCATGCGTATTGAGACCAGACTGGATGAGCGGAATAAACTGAATACAAAACTCCTAGAAATGATCTCTGAGAAGGACGCACTGATCAAGATACTGATCAAAAGGATGAAATCTCAAAAAGAACTACGGTTATGACAATACGAATTTTTAAAAATATGATTTATCCCGTTAATTAGGCGGCCATATTTATATCTGGCTACCAGAAAGAGGATGTGATGCCTCCGAAGATCAGGCTGAAGCAATACGAGACATTGACCTCTTCCAATGCCCATGCCTCCCCATCAGATAGGTTATGAACCTGCAAATGTTCTTTCTTTGCCTCTTCGCGGGAACGTCCCCTTTCACCCCAATTGCGGAATTATTCCTAGAAGGTCCTACTTCTTTCGTAAAGTGGCATCTGTCTCATATGCTCATTTGAGATGACGGGGCTTATGGCAGTTAAAATTACATCTTCACGCAGTATTGGTTCAGTGTCTCGTCAAGTTGGAGCCTTATTCTTTATATCAGCTTCCGCATCGGCGAGGCTCGTCGGGAAACCCGTCCCGCTTCGTCCTCTTCCATTACTCCGTGTTGACAGAGATTCCAATGTCTTTTTGCTACACCTTCCCATACCTCCTTCTGCCGAACATATGATATAATAAGGACGTTGCATACAATCAAAACTAGACATAGCTAGACATAGATAATTGCCAGCTCACATAGGATTACTCTGCAAAACAATATCACTTCAAGAGTCCCTTCGTCAAGAGTAAAACAAGTTCCTTTAGCGTTGCCTGTATCGGCTCAGACAGAATCGACCATTTGATAATCTTGTTTAAAAATAATCAAGAACATGATTCAGGGTGCTGCAGCACATTTATGTAAATTGCATTCTTGACTAAGAACATAAGCTTTTCAATATCTTTTCTTGCAGTTTTTACGGGACAAAATAGCACTGCAAGGAGGATACAGTTACTTTGTTCTCTAAATGCTGATACCTCCAAGGTTGGATACGAAGGGCTTTCGAAAAATCTTAATGTGATTTCTTCGTGCTTTTCTATGCGTATCGAGTAACTCGAGAAAGAAGCACGAAATTCAAGTTCCTGCCTTTTTATCAGTTCTTCGACTGAACATATGTCTTTTTGCTTGTCAAAAATATTGATATACATAAAGACCTTCTCCTCAAGTGCTGCAGAAGCTAAATCTGAAAATCCACGACGATAGAGAATTGCTAACATATTTTGATGTCTTGTGGCATCAACTACCCAGCCAAAAGGAGTAATAATAGCAAATCCATTTCTGCCAGAGAAAATAATTGCACCCGGTGACTGAAAGCGCTTTAGTTCTTCAATTGATAGTATATCTACCTCAATATTATCTGTCCCCTCGTAAGCCCGATTAACCGCTGATTTCGAAAACCCCTTTGACGAAACGATGATACCTTTCTCTACCCCGACATCATCTAACATTGCAATAAATGATTCAACTATTTTTACATCTATTTTAGTCGAATAATACTTGACCTCAATAGCAATTATTTGTTTTAGATCATTTTCATCGCTTGGGGTAATTAATACATCAATTTGCCGTTTGTGTTTTGAGAATCGACCAGGGAGATACACATTCTTTTTCACAGAATCACCAAAAACTCTTAAACATTCTTGGAAAACGAATTCTTCATACTCTGTCCATTTCATGCTCATATTTAATAATAAAATCAACATTTCTTTAACGCATATAGAATACTCATAAGACTTGTTCGCCGAAGAATAATGGCCTCGGTTTAACATACTTCGACAACCTTTCACACTCGACTGTAGTTACTCTCTCTTATTGATTCTCTTACTTAATTACATATTTTTTCACTAGTGTCCACTAAAAAATCATAAAAGTTCTTTGAAAATATTGAAAGTTAGGTTGTTACAAAGGTTTTGAGACCGCAACGATTTGAATTTATCTTTGCCTGACTATCGTAGAATGGCACATGAATAAAGGAAAATACGTGTTCTCTCGGCTTTTAGAATTCCTCGATCCATTTGTATTCCTTAGAATATCAAAGAAATACGGAGGCGACAAGTACGTCAAGTCTTTTTCCTGCTGGAATCAGCTTGCAGTTTTGATGTTCGGGCAGTTGTCCAACCGTGAAAGTCTTCGCGATGTCGCGCTTGCAACCCAAGCCCTCTCCGGAAAAGCCTATCACCTTGGATTCGGAAAGTATGCTACCAAAAGCAATCTTTCCAAAGCGAACAAGAACCGAGACTATCATATATTCGAAGAGTTTGCATATTACGTAATCGCAGATGCCCGAAAGTGCCGTGCAACGGATATCTTCAAACTGAACGGTCATGTTTATGCGTTCGACTCAACCACGATAGAACTATGCCTGGAGACTTTCAAGTGAGCTCTGTTGCGCAAGAATCAGGGCAAAGGAGGAATAAAGATTCACACATTGTTTGATGTTGAAACCTCGATTCCAACGTTCTTTCATATAACCGAAGCGAGAGTGCACGACATGAATGCGATGGATGTAATACCGTATGAAAAAAGTTCATTTTACATCTTTGATCGCGGCTACAATGACTTCAAGAGGCTATATGCCCTTGAAAGTATAGGAGCTTACTTTGTTGTCAGAGGCAAGAAGAACAATGATTTCAAGCCTATGAAATGGAAACGTCGTTTTCCCCTTGGTTCCGGCATTCTATCCGATGCCATCGGCTATATGGACGGGCAGCTTACAATGGGAAAATATCCCGATAAGATCAGAATGCCGTCAGAATCCAAATTTACTCCGCAATTATTGCGTATTGTATGATAGCAATCGTGCAGAAAAAGATGAATATCGACAGGCCCATTTATGAGATGCTTCAACTTGCAAGTGTTTCTCTTACAGAGACTTTGCCTCTTGACAAACTCTTTGGTAAACCTAACTACAATATTGTCAATGAACGAAATGGTTCAAGTGAGCCTACTTTGTTTTAATTGTTAAACTTTATAATAATCGTCCACAACTTTTAGTGGACACGTATGGAAATAATTTTAAAATTATTAACGAGGTATTACACATACAAAAATGAATAACTGAATGAAATTTATGTGCAACAAGTTGGGATGGAATGAAATGAAAATACCTATCAACTCATTGAGGACCAATCCAAAAACTTTTCATTCTATTCAAAAAATGCAACAGTGGCGACCCCAAACAGAACACATGAATTCCCTGCAGAATACTTTCGGCGAGGTTTTTTTGTTTTTGCCCAAGGGTTGAATACGGGAGTACAGCCAGGAAGGCACTATACGCAGATCTAGTGTGCGTTCTTCCTTTTCAGACCCGGGGTTGTGGACGAGATGGCGCCCTGGAAGGGGCTAGAAGGAATGACTGTGTACGTTCCCCCCCATCCAAGGGCATAGGCCAAGAACCGGGCCCTACCAAAAGTCGACCTTTCCTGCAATGCCTAGGTCCAGAGTGTTCGTGGATATCCCTAGAGCCCGAGACACCCTGCCCATCATTGGGATTCTCTTTGTTGATAAGATCGTCCTTTACGACCTTAAAGGGGGAGAGCCTCATTTCCTGTTGCATCACTATTTAGTCCATCCTTAATAAACAATTCAAATTTCTTGATCAACTTTAAAATCTCATCTCTTGTAATTCTGACTTCTCCATAATAATTCTCCGAAGAAATTGTTAGTGAATTGTAAAACCTGTTTTGCATAGGTTTATTACCAACAGCCACTGAGGCAGCCCCGTCAATAAGAGGTAATTCAAATGTCGATGCATCCTCCTCATAAAAGAGATTCTCAATATAATGGAGAGATAATCTTGCAGATTCCTCATCGTTGCCAAGGGAGATTGTCATAGGTTTGTCGAGAGTGCTAAACGTATCCAGTCTGAGCAAGTAGACCATACCTGTATCCGTAGAACTCCTTATAATAGACTTAGTAATCGAACGTCTCCAATTCTCGGTTGTTGTAAGAACATGAGAAGGGTTTGCCACGTAAGAAGTTTTCACCATAGCAACAATCTTGCCTGCTCTTTCAATTTTAATTTGCGCAGAAACTTTAAAGCCCATACTCAATAGCACTGCTGCAAACACAAGGAAAAAAAGTTGTTTCATAAAGCTGTTCCAAAACATTCAAACACCAAAAGATTCAGGCGGAGGAAAAGCCGCAGACCTTCAAAATATCAATTCTTTATCCATATTATCTTTATCTACTTCTCGCGCTTAAAAGCTACAAAATATTTCGTAAAGATGAAACCAATATCGTTTTTGCAGTTCGGACAGGATGCCTACGGAAAAGTTGTGAGTTCCCGCAGGAAGATTGCATCGGCTGAACGGGCCCAGGCGGGAAACGCATCGTCAGGGACGAAGTCGTGTTCCGCGAAAGCCAGCAGTTTGTCCAGATCGAAGGAATCAGCCGCCACGGCAGGACGGATCGGAGGAGCGGATGCAGTCGCGTCGTCGCAACCGGTGGTCTCACGGGAAGGCCGGGTGAAGCGGAAACCTTCGGTGGCGTCGAAGGCGTTGCATTTCTGTTCCACATGGGAAGGAACCATCAGAAGCGGCTTGCCGAGGTACATCGCCTCGCAGATCGATTCGAAGCCCGCCGTGGAAGCATAGGCATGGCAGCCGGCCATCTGGCGTATGAACTCCGCATCGTCCAGATAGTAGAACGACAGTTTCTTGTCCACCACTTTGACCGCCGGCTCGTCGGCCTTGTCCCAGAAGAAACGCAACTCGACCTCGGGATGGCAGGCGTGCCAATCCAGAATATCCGCCGAGAAACCCGGATTGAGCATATAGCCATGAATATACCCTCCGTCCCGAACGAGCGGGTCGTCCGTGCCGTCCGCATGACGAAGGGCCAGAACAGCGGGCCGCAGCAAGGGAGGGACGACCTTGATCCGGCGCCGGAGATCGTCCTCCATCTTTCGGAACGACAGAGCGAGAATCTTCGCGGCGCGCCAACCGACCATCCGCGTGAAAAGGTTCAAGGGAAAACGATCTTCGTAGCCGCACCGAGGGAACCTGAAATCTCGGTGCAGAAAGAGGAACTGGTGTGCCACACAGACCATCGGCGATTTCAAACCGCTGCGCGCATAGCCGAGGGTTCCGAGGATGTCATAGAAATTCACTACCACATCCGGCTTCAGGGCACGGAGCCGGTCCCGGATGAAACGGATGGACGGGGAAAAAGATGTAATGTGCAGCAGGTTGTAGAGCCCCGTCTTCAAAATGCTTGCCTTTCGGTTTGAAGCCGAAGGCACGAAGTTGAAACTATCGAAGGATTCGACCGGGACGGAGACGGCGGAGGTGAAGAAAGCAGGAAGCTTCCGGGCGGGGCTCTTCCCCACCAGAATGGCCGCGACGGTATGTCCATTGTCGAGCAACAGGCGCTCCATGGACATCGCCTGGGTCAGATGCCCCCGTCCTTCGCCCTGAACGATAAAGACATATTTCATCGTCCGATGCCTGAATATTCAAACCCGTACTCCGCCATTTCCACCGGATCGTAGATGTTCCGTCCGTCGATCACGAGGGGAATACGCATCAGGGAGCGGATACGCTTCCAATCCGGCATGCGGAACTGCTTCCATTCCGTGTGCAACAGCAGGGCGTCTGCCCCGGCCACGGCCTCATACATGTCGTCGGCATATTCAAGGACATCGCCGTACCGGCGCCTGCATTCGTTCATGGCCACGGGATCGAAGACGCGGATCCGGCAACCCGACGCCCGAAGCAGGTCGATGGTCACAAGGGAGGTGGCCTCCCGCATGTCATCCGTCTCCGGTTTGAAGGAAAGTCCCCAGAGGGCTATCGTCAGATCGGCCAAACCTTCCGGATAACGGGCATTCAACTTCTTGAAAAGCAATTTCTTTTGCTCGGTGTTTACTTCTTCGACCGCCTTGAGCACCTTCATTTCGCAACCGTTCTTCTCGGCGGTCCTTACAAGCGCCCTGACATCCTTGGGGAAACAGCTTCCCCCGTAGCCGCAGCCCGGGTACAGGAATTTGTTCCCGATGCGGGTATCCGCCCCGATCCCCTGACGGACGAGGTTGACGTCGGCCCCCACCCGTTCGCAGAGATTGGCGATCTCGTTCATGAAACTGATCCGGGTCGCCAGCATCGAATTGGCGGCGTACTTGATCATCTCAGCCGAAGCGATGTCCGTGAAGATCACCCGGAAACTCTTCAGCAGAAAGGGCTGGTAGAGTCGGGACATGACCTCTTTGGCCCGATCGGAATCTACGCCCACGACCACCCGGTCCGGGCTCATGAAATCCTTGACCGCCGCGCCTTCCTTCAGGAATTCGGGATTCGCGGCGACGTCGAAGGGAATGGAGACACCCCGCTTTTCAAGCTCTTCCAGCACGGTCTCCTTGACCTTTCGGGCAGTCCCGACAGGGACCGTGGACTTCGTGACCAAGAGGGTGTACTTGTTGATGTTCGCGCCGAAGACGCGGGCGACGGCCAGCACGTTTTTCACATCCGCGCTCCCGTCCTCGTCGGGCGGGGTGCCCACCGCGATGAAGACCACTTCCACCTGCCCGATGCAGGAAGCAAGTTCGGTCGCGAAGCGGAGTCGGCCAGCCGCCACATTCCGTCTGACGATGCCGGTCAATTCGGGTTCATAGATGGGAATTTCCCCGTTGCGGAGCCGCTCGATCTTCGCGGCATCGATATCCACGCACGTTACCTCGGCCCCCATCTCGGCGAAACAGGCTCCGCTGACGAGTCCGACGTATCCGGTTCCAACGACTGCGATGTTCACGGCTTCTTCTGTGAATATTCCTTAATGTGCTGTTCATCCCCGAGGGAGCAGACCAGCACGTTGCCGTTCTTCACGGCCACAATGTAGTTGCTGAGCCCTTGCACGATAACGGTTTTGGCGTCGCCGGCGTGGATGAGGCAGCCCTCGCAACGGTACAGACGGACGTCGCGGCCGATGACTTTGTTCTCGGAGCATTCCGATTCAACAGCCTCCTGACCGGAAGCGGAGATTTTATCAGAACTCGGAATGAAATCCTTGATGGAGGTGAAGGTACCCAGGTCCGACCAACCGAAATCGCTGGCGATCACGTAGATGCAATCCGCTTTTTCCATAACAGCATAGTCGATGGAAATTTTCTCGCAGGTCGGAAACAGCTTCTGCAGGGTGATCGTCTCTTCCTCCGTCCCGAAGCTTTCAGCGATCCGGTCCATGATGGCGGCGATCCCCGGCGCGTGCTGTTTCAACTGCGCGACGATGGTCTTCACATTCCAAACGAAGATGCCCGCATTCCAGAAATAGTTTCCGGCGGCGAGATAGGACTTGGCGCGGAACAAATCCGGCTTCTCCTCGAAAGAGCGGACTTTCACGATTTCTTCGAGATTGTATTCCTCCGCATGGATGTACCCGTAGCCGGTCTCCGGCCGGGTAGGCTCGATCCCGATCGTCACGATGCAGTCGTTCTTCGCAGTGAAGTTCAACGCTTTGCGGATCACGTTCGAGAATTTCTGTTCGTTGAGCACAACGGCGTCAGCAGGCGTAACGATGATGTTCGCCTCCGGGTCTTCCCGGTTGATCTTCCAGCAAGCATAGGCGATGCAGGGGGCTGTGCTCCGGGGTTCAGGCTCCGCAAGGATATGTCCGTCGGGGAGGCCGGGGATTTGCTTCCGAACCAGATCCACATAGCGGTCTGAGGTCACAATCCAGATATTCTTCAAATTGCAGACGGGCAGAAACCTTTCCACGGTCATCTGGAGGAGGGACTTGCCCACGCCGAGCAAATCGATGAACTGCTTCGGCAGTTCCGGCACGCTGACCGGCCACAAGCGGCTGCCGATTCCTCCAGCCATAATCACAACATGAGTTTCCATAATATCTATATTTCACATTATCTTTGGTAAATTTATAAATAATTAACGATTTAAGGTTCATTTTTTACTAAATTAGCGTACCAAAAGACATCACACTTAATTAATAACTTATGAAAAAGTATGTTGCTGAGATGATTGGAACCATGGTTCTGACTCTCTTGGGCTGCGGAACCGCGGTCTTTCTCGGATGCGACTCGGCGGCCGGCGTCGTCGGTACCGCCATCGCCTTCGGCCTTTCCGTGGTTGCCATGGCATACGCGATCGGAGGAATTTCCGGTTGCCATATCAACCCCGCCATCACGCTGGGTGTCGCCCTGGCCGGCAGAATGAGTTGGAAAGACGCCTTCGGCTATTGGGGCGGACAGATCGTCGGCGCATTGATCGCAGGCGCCCTCCTTCTCCTGCTCACCAAGACCGTCGCCGCACCTGACCTGACCCAGTCCCTCGGCTCCAACGGAGTTGCCAATGCCGGCGGCCCAGGCGGGGCCTTCCTGGTCGAAGTCATCGCCACCTTCATCTTCGTCTTCGTGGTGCTCGGCGCGACGGACAGCAAGGTCGGCGCCGGCAACTTCGCCGGGCTCGCCATCGGTCTCTCGCTGATCCTGGTGCACCTTGTGTGTATCCGACTGACCGGCACCTCCGTGAACCCGGCCCGCTCCATCGGACCGGCCGTCTTCGCAGGCGGACAGGCCCTCAAGGATCTCTGGGTGTTCATCGTCGCCCCGCTCCTGGGCGGAGCCCTGAGTGCTGTGGTATGGTGCGCCCTCGTCCCTGACAAGGAGGCGAACTAATTTGTTCGGACTATTCTGAGAAGCGCCTGGCCTGCTCTTCGATGAGTTCGCGATCTTCGAAATAGTCGATCTTCATGGCCTTCTTCACGTCGTCGAGTGTGGCTGCCGCGACTTCGCGAGCGGCCACGCTTCCCTTTTTCAACAGGTCATAGACGGCGGGAATGTCCTTTTCATATTCCTTCCTGCGCGCGCGTATCGGTTCCAACTCTTCGTTCAGGATCTTCTCCAGGAATTTCTTGACCTTCACGTCACCGATGCCTCCGCGTTCATAACCGGCCTTGAGTTCGTCCAGATTCAAGAAATCCGGCCAGTACCTTCCGAAATGCTCGGTCCGGCAGAAGGCATCCAAATAGGTGAAGACGGCGTTGCCTTCGACGTGTCCCGGGTCGCTGATATTGATGTGCAGCGGATCCGTGTACATCGACATAACTTTCTTGCGCATTGTATCGGCGGATTCTGACAGATAGATGCAATTGCCCAGCGACTTGCTCATCTTGGACTTGCCGTCGATGCCGGGCAACCGCATGCAGGCGGCTTTGTCGGGAAGCAGGATTTCCGGTTCAACCAGCACATTCCCTCCGTAGATCCGGTTGAATGCGCGGACAATCTCGACGGCCTGTTCGATCATCGGCTTCTGGTCCGCTCCGGTCGGAACGGTCGTAGCCTTGAAGGCCGTGATGTCGGCAGCCTGGGAAATCGGATATGTGAAAAAGCCGACCGGCAGTCCGCTGCCGAAGGTCTGCTCGTCCCCCTCCTCCTTGCTGAATCCCCGCATGGCGATCTCTGCCTTCACGGTCGGGTTCCGCTGCAGCCGGGCCACGGTGACCAGATTCATGTAGTAGAAAGTCAGTTCAGCCAATTCAGGAATCTGGCTTTGAATGTAAATCGTCACCTTGTCGGGGTCCAGGCCGGCGGAAAAGTAGTCCAGAGCGACTTCAATGATGTTCTGACGCACCTTTTCGGGGTTTTCAAAGTTATCGGTGAGGGCCTGCGCGTCCGCGATGAACACGAACATCCGCTTGTAGGCGCCCTCGTTCTGCAAGAGAACCCGGTTTCGGAGAGAGCCGACATAGTGGCCGATGTGGAGTGGTCCCGTGGGACGGTCTCCGGTCAGGATGATTCTATCTCGTTTGTTCATATTCAGTTACTTGATAAGATTCAAAAATTCATTCCGGGTCCGGGCGGAACTCAGGAATACGCCGGAGAAGGCGGAGGTCGTGGTGATGGCGTTGGATTTCTGCACGCCGCGGATGGACATGCAGGTGTGCATCGCCTCGATCACGACCGCGACCCCCAGCGGGCGCAGGGCGTTCTGGATGCAGTCGCGGATCTCGACGGTCATACGTTCCTGCACCTGCAGCCGGCGCGCGTAGGTTTCCACAACGCGGGCGATCTTGCTCAGACCGGTGATCTTTCCGTCAGGAATATAGGCCACATGGCACTTCCCGATGAAGGGCAGGAGGTGGTGTTCGCACATCGAGTAGAGTTCGATGTCCTTGACCAGTACCATCTGTCTATACTTTTCATCAAACATCGCGCACTGGATCTGCTCCGTCCCGCTCTGCGCATAGCCCTGCGTCAGGAACTGGAGCGACTTCGCCACGCGCGTCGGGGTCTTCAGGAGCCCCTCGCGTTCCGGATCTTCCCCGAGCAGCCGCAGGATTTCTCTGACATGGTCAGCGATCGACCCGGTTGTCTGTTCATCGAATAATTCTTCCTTCTCGTATGACATCGTCCTAGGGTTAAGGTATAATTGTTGAAAATGCCTCTGAAGGCCCACAAAATTAGCCAAAAAAACGGCATTGTTATGATTTTTTGTATATCTTTGCGGCAAACTGCTCTGCCCCCGCGGAGCTTCATGAGATGCAATTAATTGATCATTACTAACTTAATACATTTTAAACAGTATGTATTGGACACTAGAACTTGCCAGCAGCCTGGACGATGCTCCCTGGCCTGCCTCCAAAGAAGAACTGATTGACTACGCCAATCGTTCCTGTGCCCCGGAAGAAGTGATCGAAAACCTTCAGGAACTGGAAGACGACGGTGAGGTCTACGAAAGCATCGAAGACATCTGGCCCGACTACCCCACCAAGGAAGACTTCTTCTTCAACGAAGATGAATATTAGGGCTATAAACTATTGATAACAATCTAATTAATGCGGCATGACCTCCGGGTCGTGCCGTATCGTTATCGGGTACATTATCATCTTTGTTCCGGTTTCGGTTTTCTTTTTTCTTCCGCAAGCATCATCCCCACTCATTGCCTCACGAACAGGCCTCAACGGGCACCCTGCTATCCCCAAACGATCGCTGCGGGCGGCGGCCCCGGCAAAACCTCGGCCAGGACAACGCAGGAGAAGGCAAACTGTTTTCCGGTAAACATTTTCAGCACAGTCTCCAACCCCAGCCCGCGCAAGGAATGAATATTCTGCACACCTCTATTGGCAAAGGCTTGACAATCAATCGCGGCACGCTCAAGGACCGACCTTTACAGGTGGGGCAGGCCTCCGCCGCCCCCGCCCAAGGCAGGATTTCCCGGTATTTTGGTCCTGGGAGGCCTCCGTGTGTAGCGCCCAGGCCGGATTTCCCGGGATTCCCGTCCCGAAATGTCCTTTGAGACGGCAGCGAAGCCCGATTCCCCGTGTTTCCGGTCTTGGATATAGACCCAAAACCGATCAGGGTCTTGTTCCTGGAGTCGGATTTACAAAACACGGGCACAGCAATCGCTCTTGGAAGGGTCTGGAAGGCCGATCGGAGTGAAAAGAGGGCGAATATTTTGACAGATCTTTCACGCTCATATGCCCTGTACAGCCCTGGGAGCTGGATCGGCGTGCCCGCATTTTGTAAATCCCAAATTGTTCCCGGGGCAGCCGACGTTAGCCAGGACCAATTCCCCGGGATTCCCGTCCTAGCAGGCCTCTGCAGACCCTATCCAAGCCTTGATTCCCGGCATTTTGGTCCTGGCAGGTCTCCGTGGGTAGCGCCCAGGCCCGGATTCCCGGCATTTTGGTCCTGGGAGGTCTCCGTGGGTAGCGCCCAGGCCCGGATTCCCGGTATTTTGGTCCTGGCAGGTCTCCGTGGGTAGCGCCCAAGCCCTGATTCCCGGTATTTTGGTCCTGGGAGGCCTCCGTGGGTAGCGCCCAGGCCCGGATTCCTAGCATTTTGGTCCTGGGAGGCCGCTCAGCGTAATGAGGGTGGTTAAAAAGTCAGAATAGGCGGCCGGGAATTCAATAATTGAGTGTAAGGTAGACTTAGCCTCGAACAAAAACGACAAAAAAGGTTGGCCAATGCTCAGCCTGGAACAAAGACAGCAGACCCGACAGAGGAGATGCTCGGAAAGTAAACTGAAATCAGGCTTAGAGAAAAAGTAAACCAAATTTAATCAACCGAGTCAACTTTCTTCAGTCTTAAGACGAAAAAGTAGTCAACCAAAATCAGGCAACTATAGGCTGCTCAAGGAATGAATATTCTGCACTCCTTCGATCGCAAAGGGCTGATTGACAGTCTCGACGTTCGCAAGGTATGACCGAATTTTCACACGTTGGGATCACGCTCCGCTCTGAAAGCCTGCAGGAGGCAGCCTGGCATCTCAAGGAATGAATATTCCGACACTCCTTTTATCGCGAGGGCTTGACAATCAAGCGTAGTTCGCCCAAGGAATGAATATTCTGCACTCCTTCGCAAGCGGGCCGGGTTCCGGGAGCGGTAATGCAACGAAATACTTTCACACAGGGTTTCGCAGGTGATCCATTTTCCGATCCGCTATAACGGGCATATGCCGCTCGTTCTCCCCTCTGCGTGACCATAACTGTCATGTTACCTGCAAGATGTAGTTTCTCACCCTACCCCAGAAGACGAGGGTGAAAACTAGGAAGATGCTGGTCATCAAACTGTTTCGGTCACGGAGAAATGATCGCAGCCCGCATCGTGAACCCGCCCCGGTCACGGAAGACCTGCGTTATATCTGCTTCGGCCTCCATCGTGAACTTTGCGTAATGAATACCAAGGAGGCTGCATTTTATACACAGAAAAAGAATTATTCCTTCCTTTTCCATGTAAATACTGATCAATAGGGATGGTAAAAACAATTCAATAGCCGGACGGGCTGCCTAGCCCTTTCTTTTCCGGACGTTAAGAGAATATTAATTGCTATATTTGCACCCCTGTTCCGCAAAAACGGGAGATATTTTTATGCGAAAGAAATGAAAAGGATACATTTTATTATTGTGATTGCGTTCAGCGCAATGTTTTTGAGCGCCTTCAGAGCAAACGCCCAGACACGTTTCTATTTAGGTGGTGATGCCGGAATCAATCTCGTCGGAACGTTTGACGAGGATAATCATGTCGCATCGCTTATGCTTAGCCCTGAATTGGGATTCCAGATCGGTAAGAGGTGGATGGTCGGTTCCAAGTTGACATTCAATGCTATGACCTCCAGCAAGGATGAGGTTTCCGTTACTGTCGGCAATACGACTATTTCCTCCGACGAGGCTTTGCTTGTCGCCGGAATCAATCCTTATGTCAGATACAAATGCCTCAATGTCCGCAGATGCGGTTTCTGGCTTGAAGGGAGCGCTGAGTTCAACAAGATGCTTACTTCCGACGACGACATCGGCGCTACTGCAGTAGGACTCAGCGTTGTCCCGATGCTGACATACGAGCCGACAAAGCATATTGTCCTGTATTCATCGCTCAATCTTTTGTCTTTTGGCTGCACGTATACCATTGTTGACACCAGCGACCCGACTGTACCAAATGAATTCTACAATGTCGGATTCAATATCAACGCATCCAACATCGTAAAATTAGGTGACATTTCCGTTGGCCTCTTGTACAAGTTCTAAAAGAACAATACTTCGTGCAGGCTATAGCTTATTGATAATAAGCGGCCTAGACTATTTTAATGCGGCATGACCTCCGGGTCGTGCCGCATTTTTTATAATAGCGTAAAAGCCTTAACTTCGCCGATGCATTTATTTTTACTTGATTGATAGCGATAGGGTCACACCGTTCGACTCATATTGCCCTCCGTCGCGGCCCGAGGGGGCGATTTCGTCAGAGACTACAATGACAGGATTGCAGGTGGCGAGGCGGTCCAGAACTTCCTGGCGGTTGCATTCTTTTCCTTTGAGGTGCATTGACTCAAGGGAGTCTAAGAAGACCAGGCGGACGAAGCGGCGGTTGTGAGAGGCCCGGATTTTTTTGTTGATTATGTCTACATCTCCGTTCTTCTGGGTGCGAAAATCGGCACGGCTTCCCCTGCCGAAGCCGGAGTCGGCGGCGATTCTTTCATATTTTGTTCTGATTTCTTCTTCGGTGCTTTTGAGACAGTAGAATTCTGTAGCGAGGAAGTGCTTGTCTGTGATGCTGAGGATCAGGGTCAACGCCTCCTCCAGGGCCTGTTCGCGCGGGCCGCCGATGATGTAGATTTTGTTTTCAAGCTGCGGGATTCTTTCGAAGATTTCGTCCATATTATTGCATCGTTTATGATTTCGACTGCAAAATTACGGCAACCTTCGGCAAAAAAGTGGCAGAGATAGAATGATTATTCGGCAAATTGCATATACTTGTCTTCAAGAAAGACCTTCCTGTCTGGTGACATCTGATCTCTAATTATTGGCCAAAGATCCGAATATGATGTTATCGCCATATCAATATTCTCGCGCAGCTCACTCAGGTCTTCGTGCAGTTTGTTATATATCTGTTCATATTCAGAGTACCTTTTATACTCCTCTGAATACTTGGATCCAACTTTAAAGAGAATATTTTTGAAAATAAACTTCTCATTGCCGATAATCTCTGGTTGGCTGCACAGGTACTTTGACTTATAACTTTCAAATTCCTTATGTCCTTTAGGGTTTCGAAGATTCGAAATACCTATTATATGGCAAATTTCTTGTTTTATTCCATCATAATACCCATTGCTAGAACTTGATGGCTTTTTTCGATATTCCTTGATCAGTTTTGCCCATTTTGCACCTTTGTTCGTGAAGTATTTTTCCGGATCGTCATAGGCTGCACTCATCTTTTTCATCTGATCAGAATCATTCTTGAAATATTCAGTGAACTTTGATTCGATGAACAAAACAGTCTTTTCGCCGGAAGTCAGATTCTTTCCCATTAGTACGACATCCATATTTGCAGGTGTCGTCTTAATTAATGTCGGAAGATGTACTTCGAAGAAAACTCTGTTATATTCAACATCTTCATATTTAAATGGTTTTTCTGATATCCAGCTGAACATATTAAAAGACAGCATAGACGAAGAGTGTACTGCACAAGCTTTACCATATAATTCCCTGCCGTCACCTGCAGTGAACATTTCTTCAAATTCATTGCTCATTTCCCCAAAAATATTCTTGGAAAATGAATCAAAATATCCTTTTGAGTTTGTCTTTCCTTTGACAGAACTCAAAAGAGCATCCATAAAGGAACGTTTATTATTGTTTGTTGTCATAATATGTAGATATTTGAGAATCTTGTATTGTTTGATATTTCGTCTTTATTGGCAGTTGCGTGCACATCCCCAAACAAATGATACCTCGGCTTCGCCTTTAGAAAGTTCAAGATCTCGGGACTATCAAGGCCTTTATCTAAAATCCCAATTGATAGGTTCAAGACATTTTCCATCATAATTTCTCCCAGCCATCTATTGTGATAACATCTTTTGAAAGATATTTTGTCCCCTTGTATCGGGAATCAATAGTATGGCAAATATAATTTGATTCTTTTATGCTCTCGCCAATCTTCTTATTCAAGATATTTCTTTCTGTGTCACTCTGTTGTCTTTCCAATAAATGAACGAAAAAGCAAAGTCCGCCCTCTTCAGAAAGTTTTACGAAATCTTTTTTGAAACTGAATGGTTCAGGGTTGCCAGCCTTAAACTCAAGTAGGCACACACGATTCCCGTAATTGTCATGAATACATATGTCAATTCTGGCTGACTGGCCATCACCGTCTTCGGTTTTGCGAGGCTCATCTGTACCTGAAAATCTATACTTCCATTCTGTAGGTGTCTCAACTGAATAATAGGCATCCCAGCCAACTTCATCGCAATATTTGTTGAACTGCTCAATGAAAACAAATTTCAATTCTTGCTCACTAAAGCGACGTTTTCCGTAACGGTAAGTTTTGCTGTAGCGTAGGAATATTAATCGACTCTCGGCTTTTGTGTAATCAGCTATAGATGAAGCTTCATTATTGTTTTCATAGCACTTATCGATTACTCGAAATGTGCGATTCAAAATCTCAGTGATCTTTCCTTTAACTTCGCTATTCATTGTATTTACTATTTAGTTTACTAATAATCTCCCCCATTTCCTTCCTGAGATGCTCCGGCCCCAAAACCTCAACGCTCGTTCCGAACGAAAGGACATCCTGCTTGAAGTCGTAGTCCGGGGTAAGAAAGTATTTGAAGGTCGTGTATTCCGAATCTTTCTCAACAATCTCTTGTGACTTGTGCAGAGGCAGAGACTTGAAATATTTTGCCTGCATATCTGAAACCTTGAGAATGACCATTTCCCGCTTCATGTCAGGATATACTCTTGCGCCATAGATGCCGGCAAAATATTCATGCGTGTTGAATTTCTTCGGCAGAGTGAACTTCGCCTTGCCGATTTCAATGCTCTGAATCCTATCGAGGGCAAACATATGCGGTTCAGCATCTTCTGCCTTTTGGGCATATAAATACCATCTCTTCTTGAACTCACGCAGGCAATACGGCCCGAGGACAAGTTCTTCAGGTGCCGGTTTGCGATAGCTCCGGTACGTTACATTGAGAACCTTCTTGTCGCGGATTGCCTGAATTACGGTCGTGAGGTGCTTCTGGCTTGAGGGCACATTCTCAAAGATGATGCGGTCTTTTAGCCCTGCGCTCTCGTTCAGAAGACTGTTCAGGCTGAGCGCCTCCAGCATCCAATTCCTCACCTCATTCCCACCGATCTCATCCTCGTTGTCGATATAATAAGTGTTATCCCTGCGATCACAGGCGATCTCAATGCCAAAGATGTCGGCAATGGACTGAATGTGATTGGAGAATGTTCTCGGAGCGAGCTCTTTTCCCTCGTCATTGACGGAACTGCGCAGCCAAAGGTTTTGAAGTTCCTTGAGAGTGAGACGGCCCCTGCTCTGGAGTGTCTCCAAAAGCCATATATATCTCTTGAAATAATTCTTTGCCATTGTTGATTCGTTCTCGTGTGGTATTGCTTGCTTGCAGTGATAAAGTTAGCAATACTTTCGGCAAAGATATATGGAGCTTCGGCAAAAAAGTAGCGTTATCGAAATTTTGCCACATTTTTTACATCCGCCTAATTTCTGCGGAAGCGGCCAATACCTTTGCTGCCGGAAATCAAAACGCTTGTTATATTATGAGTTTTACGCATCTCCATGTACACACGTTGTATTCAACACTGGACGGGATGTCCAGAATTGAGGATCTATTCAATAAAGCGGAAGAATATGGAATGAGGGGGCTTGCCATCACCGACCACGGGACAATGAGCGGAGTCCCGGAATTCCTCAAAGCCGCAAAGAAACACCCTGGAATAAAACCAATTATCGGTTGCGAAATGTATGTCACTAAAGGAAGCCTTCTTGATAAAGGATCTTTGCAATCAGGTGACAGATATCATTTAGTCCTGCTGGCAAAGAATGAGAAAGGCTATCGGAATCTTGTAAAAATGGTAACCATCGCAAATACGGAAGGAATGAACAAACGGCCGATGGTGGACCACGATACGTTGAAGCAGTACTACGATGGGCTGATCGCTCTTTCCGCATGCATCGGTGGTGAAATCCCTCAAGCGATTCTCTCGGGTGATTTGCAGGAAGCGCAAAGGCTGGCTTGCCTGTATCGAGACGTATTCGGAGAGGACTTCTATCTGGAAGTGTCGCAGCATAAATCAAAGAAACCTGGCTACAAAGGAGATGTGTTTGAAAAACAGAAAAAAGCGAATGCGGAAATATTCTCTCTCGGTGAAAGGTTGGAAATCCCGGTAGTTGCCACCAACGATGTCCATTTCGTGTCCAAAGAAGATTCAGTCGCACACGATGTTATGCTATGCGCCAACACAAATACCCAAATGGACGATCCGAATCGATTCTCATTCACAGGCGAAGAATATCTGAAGTCCAAAGAAGAGATGAGGGAGATATTCCACGATCATCCGGAAGTGATTTTCAACACCGGTATGATAGTAGAGAAAATACAGAAAATCGACATAAACGGAGATGGGCAATGGCCGGATTATCCTATCCCCGACACTTTCCGCACCCCCATTCGATATCTCAGGCATCTGGCACATGAGGGCCTGAAAGATCGAACCGGCGGTAGATGGAGCGAGGGAGAAAAAGAACGTCTGGAATTTGAATTATTGGAAGTCGCATCCCACAATCTCACGAATCAGTTTCTGGTCACATGGGACTTGGTCAGGGCTCTTCGCGAAATAGGATGTATGACAGGGATAGGCCGCGGCGCTGCTGCATCCTCATATCTGAACTATGTCCTGCATATTACTGATTTTAATCCCGTCAAGTATTCCCTTCTTTTCGAGAGGTATATTCCATCTTATAAAAATATTTCCTCACAAATAACCGTCGATTTGGACCTTGATGAAAAAGGTTTCAACCATGCATTTGATTATCTTGCGAAGAAATACGGCAAAATGCACGTGTGCAGGGTATCAACATTCGCCTGCCGTTCTGAGAGATCTGCCAAAAAAGATACTTTGAAAACCTATGGGATTGATGATTCTGAGGGTAATCCAGATATCCCGTTGGAACATATTCAAACTGCGAAACTGTTGGAAGGGACAATATCACGAATCGGAACCCATTCCAGTGCAATCGTTCTTTCAAAAACGCCTTTGAACTTGTATGTGCCACTTTCTTTAACAGGAGGCAATGGCAAAGAACAGAATGATTATAAAAGCCAATATGATGGCCGTTTCTTCCTTGAAAACGGACCGCGATATATCAACATTCTTCGGCTATGGAGTCTTGACATCATGAAAGAAGCATCCGAAGGTATTCGGATTCCGGACACTTACGAAAATCCAAAAGTGTTCGAAATCTTCTCAAAAGGAGATACTTCCGGAATATTTATGTTCGAGTCTGCGGGAATGAAAGACTGGCTGAAGCAACTCCAGCCGACAGAATTCCGCCAGTTGGTCGCATTGAATGCACTGTATCGACCCGGGTCGATGTACAACATCCCATACTATATTGAAGGATGCGATTATTTAAAGAAACACAATGCGATCAAGTGCATTCATCCAATCTTTGAGGAATATTTGCATGACACCTATGGCATTCTAATTTACCAAGAACAACTCATGATCATTGCTTGCAAACTTGGACTTTCAAAAGAGGATGCGGATTTGTTGAGGAAAGCCATACCGAACAACAAATATGACATAATAAACTCGTTGAAGTCAAGAGTATTGAATGGCGAAATGTCCGGCTCTATTCCCGAGGACGAAATGGAATTATGCTGGAAGTATTTGATTGAACAAGGGAAGCATGCATTTCTCGAAGCTCATTCCGCCGCATATTGTGCAACGGCATATCGAATGGCATGGTTAAAGGTATATCATCCGCAAAAGTTCTACCAAGCGTGGTACAATGTTGAATGTAGAAAGAATCGTGGCGAATTTGCCCTCAAGATGATTCGTGAGGCATGACCTCCGGGTCATGCCGTATTGTTCAATAATAGCGCAAAAAGCCTTAACTTCGCTGATGCAATTCATCAAACTCGATTGACGAAAATTTTCTTTGAACATGAAGACTTGGAAACTTTCTCCAATAGATCTTTTCACATTGGGGATGACGATAAAAGGAGCTTGGGTGTATGAGAGAATGCCCGAGCCGGAGAAGCTTAAGAGCGCGCTTGCCAAGATCGCGACCACCTATCCATATCTTACAGGAAAGTATGACCCCGAGACCAAGGCTGTGATTTGGGAAGATACCGCCGTCGGTACGATCCCATTCGAAGAAATCAACGCGCAAGGACATAAGGTCGCTGATATCTGCGGCAACCCTCGACTCGCATGGTCTCTCGTGAAACCGTATGATGCAAAGGGCTTCAGGAGCGGAAAAGCGCTGCCGTTCACAGCGGCGCTGGCGAAGCTCAGCGATGGCGTCGTGCTCTATGTACAAGCCGCCCATGCCCTGATGGACGCTGCTACATTTTACAGAATCGTAGGACAATGGGCAGAATTGAGCAAAGGCGCGGACATCACCCCGATGATTCTTGACCAGAGCCTCCTCCCCTCTCCGGACGCATGGTCGAAGGAAGAAACGAACGCCAGGGTGATTGAGCAAGGCTGGGTAAAGATTGGCGGAAAGCAGGCGTTGAAGATGCTCTGGAACCTCGCCAAGAACAATGCCGTCAAGGAAACTGTCAGCATTGAGGTGTCTCAAGAGGAAATCGCAGCGCTCCGCAAAGAAAGCGGCGCCGGCACACACGGCGTGCTGACCGCGATTGCGGCGCAGAAACTGTACGCACAGCTGCCGAAGCGCAAGAGCTTCAAGTACATCACCGTCGTGGATATGAGAGACAGGTTCAAAGGGATTGATGCCGACTTCATGGGGAACATTTCACAGGCGTATCAGATCGGCGGCGACTATGAACTGTCGCAGAGCGTGGGCAACCTTGCCGCGAAGATAGCAGACGAAACAAAGCACTTCGTTTCATCGGAGGCGCCGGAGGAAATGCTGAGACTCTCGGTCTGCGCATCCGGATACCGTCTCCCCTACTTCCTTTTCGACCCTTCGGACATGAACAACTCCAACCCCGGCACGATCTACATCAACAACCTGCTCAAATTCCGCGCATGCGAAATTGACTGGGGGTTCGGTCTTCCGGCATACACTTTTCCGAATGATCTTACGGACATGGTTAAATTCTGGCAGCCCGTAGTCGGCGGTCCCATCCAGATCATTTACAGCGGCCTCGCCGCCAAGATTATAAGGAGATCCCTTTGAAAAGCAAACTGACGAGGCATGCATCCATTCTATAACATATTGAAAATAAGTGGCTTATGCTATTAATTTAATACGGCATGACTTTCGGGTCGTGCCGTATTGTTTACAGTGTAATTAAGTTTCAGAGAAAAGGAGGCGGGTGCAAAATCCTTATTCTCGCTTCGACTTTCCGGCCTGTTATGCCGCGCGTTCTCCGCTCTGCGTGACCATAACTGTCACGTTACCTGCTAGATGTTGTTTCTCACCCTACCCCGGAAGACCAGGGTGAAAACCAGGAAGATACTGGCTATCAAACTGTTCCGGTCACGGGAAAATGATCGCAGACCGCATCGCGAGACTCTCTCAGCCGTGACGGGCAGGCGACGCAACATTCGGTCAATTATCTAAAGAACTTCTTAATTTAATAAAGCATACTTCTTATTCTCAAATACCTGAATATACTCAAAAGTACGTTTTATCATACTTTCTCTTGTTCAATTGAATAATTCTTCCTATTTTTGAACCAATAGTATGATTTATTGGACTTATGAGCCTTCAGGAAGTAATGAAAGCACGCCGGAAAACGCTTGCCCTGTCGCAGCAGGATCTTGCTGAGATGGCAGGTATCGGCCTGGCTACCATCAAGGACATCGAACGCGGGAAAGGAAATCCTTCGTTGTCCACCGTCTCCAGGATACTCGATGTGTTGGGGATGGAATTCGTCTTCAGGGTACGCCAAACAGTTTGAGAATAAACCATGAGGCAGTTGGATGTATATATGAACGATCGCAAGGCCGGGGTGCTTACAGAGCAGTATCCCGGGAAGGGCTATATATTCCTATACGACGAGGGGTATCTGACATCTGACAACCCTCCAATATCAGTGACGCTGCCAAAGCGGAGAGAAGCCTTCGAGTCCGATCATCTATTCCCTTTCTTCACGAATATGCTTCCGGAGGGTGCCAACCGCAGCGTGATCTGCCGGTCTCTCAGAATTGACGAGAACGATTTCTTTGGTTTGCTTGCCGCCATGGCGGGGAAGGATTTCATCGGTGCCGTACACATTAAACCTGTTTCCGAATGATTGACATCAGGAATTGCCCATCCAGCCTCGCTGAAGGGTACAACACTTATAGCCCAAAGTCCCTCAAGGTTCTTTTCGATGGCCGGAAGGTAAATCCTATTCTGGATTTCAATATTGCTGCGTTCCGGAATACGGGAGACATGGCTGCGGCCATGCGGAGAATATCCGTATCCGGAGTCCAGGAGAAGTTCCCGGCCGTCATCGAGAACGGAGTGATCAGGATATCCGGGGATGAGGAGCGCTCCACCCATATTCTTAAGCCAGCACCATGGGACCAGACGCTACAGGCACGAAAACAGATTCCTGCAAACGAGCACCTGACCATGCAGATCGCCTCTCAGGTATACGGGATCATTACGGCCGCCAACGGGTTGTGCTTCACTGAAAACGGACAGATGGTATATATCACCAAACGCTTCGACATCCTTCCGGACGGTACGAAGATGCCTATGGAGGACTTTGCGGCAGTAATCGGAAGAAACGAACAGGTAGACGGGAAAGAATTCAAGTACAGCGGTTGCTACGAGAATATCGCCGATGCGCTCCGGAAGAACGTCCAGGCGTGGATGGTGGACATGGAACGCTTCTTCGAACTCCTCGTGTTCAACTATATCTATGCGAACGGTGATGACCACCTGAAGAACTTTTCTTTGATTAAACAAGATCAGGACTATCGCCTTGCTCCGGCATATGACCTGCTGAACACCAGACTTCACGTAAATGGAGAGGACTTAGGGCTTGACGGAGGTCTGTCCCCGAATATAGAAAGAAGCGATGTTTATGTCAACACCGGGCATCCGTGCCGGCTCGACTTCGAGCGATTCGGTGAACACATGGGTATCGTGAAGCCACGGGTCAGCAGGATACTTGACCGTTACATGCAGTTGCCGGAAACTGCCGAAGCTCTAGTCAGACGCAGTTTCCTGAATGACAAGATGAAGCGCTATTACCTTAGAATCGTCCGTGAGAGAATCGCGAGATTCACCAGACTGTCAAAATAAAAATTATTACTATATTTGTTTTCGGAAGTCGTTGTCATTCAAATTAAAACTCACGATTAAATACAGAAATCATGAAGAAAATTATCATTGCCGTTTCGCTTTTAGCGGTTATGGCTTCCTGCGCCAAAGAAAGGGTTCCGCAGGAGTTTACCAAGGGCATAGACCCTGAAATGCTTGGTGTCAGCAAAGAGAGCATTGCCAATCTCGAAGCTACACTTGAATCTTTTGTCAATGACAAGAAAGTCCCTTGCGTCACGGCATTCGTGGCAAAAGGGGGCAATGTCGTCTATGAGAAGTCATTCGGCCACAAAGACCTTGAAACCATGGCCCCTGCCGAGATTGACGACATCTATGTGCTCTTCTCCCAGACAAAAGCCATCGTGGCGGTAGCATTCATGACGCTGTACGAACAGGGACTGGTCAAACTCGACGACCCCATCAGCAAATGGATACCCGGATTCTCCGACACGGTCATCACGGGCTTTGACGAAGAAACAGGAGAGTGGACAATGGTCGAGGCTGAGCGCCCTGCTCAGGTCGGCGACTTCCTCTGCCATTCTTCCGGCTATCTGGCTCCCAACACCAACCGATACCTCAGATCTCTTACAGACAGGCCGGTTGTCGACCGCAGCACGGTCGGGAATGTTGTGGAATCAAACAAGGAATATCCTCTGGGATTCCAGCCAGGTTCAGACTGGAACTACAACTACGATATGGACGTCATTGCCTACCTTATCGAGATCGTAACCGGCAAAACACTCCAGGAATATCTTAAGGAGGTCATTTTCGAGCCTCTCGGAATGGACTATACCGCATATTATTATGACGACATGTCCCTGCTTCCCCGCGTAGTGAAGACCTATCGGAAAGATGGTGACGATTTTGTGGTTAACAATTTTTTCGGCGCGCGTTCCATATTCGAGGGGCCCAAAACCTACGCCGGCGGCACATACGGCCTTTACGGCCCTATCGAGGACTATGCGAAGTTCTGCCAGATGATGCTCAACAAGGGAGCGTTCAACAACCACCGCATCCTCAAGGAGGAAACTGTGGACCTTATGCTTCAGAACAGGCTTCCTGAGGTGAACAGCGGAGGCGAAGGCTTCCAGTTCGGCATCGGCTTCGAACTGTTCGGGAATCCGAACAAGAAGAAAGTCCCCCAGATGTCATCGTCCAGTTTCCGTTGGGCAGGCGCAGCGGGCACCGAGTACCTTGTCGACCCGGAAAATGACCTTGTCATCCTCTACTACATCAGCATGTGGGGGGATACAAACACCTATACTACGTATCTGGACGCAGTCTATAAGATGTTCGAATAGTCAGGCATTGTCCGGCCTGAAATCGAGAGCTGCAAAATCCGTTTCTACTTTGCGCGGTTGGTGTAGGAGACGTTGATTACATCGACGTCAAACTCAGAATCAAAAAAGGCCTGCCGGGCGTTCAAAAGATCTTTATTCCAGGGCTGGGGTCCACCATCGGACTGGATGACCCACATTTTGATCTGTTTCTTGTGCCAATTGACCGTGCATTGGGTACCGAAGGCGCCGCCGTGGCCGAACCAGGCATCTTCCGAATCTACTGCAGGGGCATTGAGACCCAACGAATATCCTTCCATGCCTTCCGGGCGGGTTGAGACCGCGAGGAGATTCTTCACCGTTTCTTCCTTGAGAATCCGAGTGCCGTTGTCGCCGACGCCGAGATTCATCAGCATCTTGTAGAACTTCAATTGGTCCCGGGCCGTTGTCCAAAGGCCGGCACCGGCCGATGCGAAGACGTGGGAGTCATTGTAAGGACGCTGTTGGTTGCCGCTCTCGAGAACCCATTCCGCCGGCTCGCCTTTCACGTAATGATACATTTCGATTTTATCCGCTATCTGCGCGTCAGTCGGCCAAAAAGTCGTAGAGGTCATCCCGAGCGGGTCAAGGACCTCCTGCTGAAGATACTCTTCCCATTTCATCCCGGTGACCTCGGCGACGATCGCCGCGCCAATGTCGATTCCGGTGTTGGAATACGTCACACTCGTACCCGGCTCGAACAGGATGGGAGAACTGGCAGCAATCGTCGCTGTCTGTCTCAAGGGCGCGCCGCCTGACCAGCCGCCTCCTCGGACATCGCTGCGCTTCGCGCTGATTTCGAACGGAAAGCCTCCAGTGTGATTGAGGCACATGCGGATCGTGAGTACGTTGTTCGCTTTCTTCAGCACCTTGGTGTCCTCTGTTTGTTCAGAAAGCACCCAAAGTCGATCAAACTCATGCAGATATTGCGACACGGGGTCATCCAGCCCGATCTTGCCTTCCTCGACGAGTTTCGCGATGGTGACACCGCAAAATCCTTTGGTCTGGGAGCACTGCATATAGGGGTTGTCAAGCGTTATCGGGCGCGCTGCGGCCACGTCCGCATAGCCGATGCAACAGGTCTCTTGAACCCCATCCTTGTAAAGGATGCTGATTGCACCGGGCAATTCGCCGCTATCGACATAGGGCTTCAGCACATCATACACATAGGTCGTGCCCGACTCAACAGCAGCCCCCTCCTCACGGGGCGCAACGGTGCGGCAGCCCCATGCCAGGGCGACCACAGTCATCAGTAACAATGCTTTTTTCATATCGTTATATCGTTTCTTTATCTTGTAAAGATAAGATTTTTTTGATGCATTTGAAATAGTATCGCGATTTTTCCACTCCTGCTTGTCATACACTCTGATGCCAACGTTTTCGCAGGTAGGCCTCCATGCTGACTTTTACAAGCACCTTACAGCCAAGCACTTGTGTCAACCCCCATGGACACCGCGCTGTTTTTATACATAGCCATCCACAACGACTTTTGTAAGTATCTCACAGACAGAAACTTGCAAAGGAGCCCGTGGATGCCCTTCACTACATGCACGATCCCTTCGCCTAGAATGCCGATACTCTCCAATCTCTATGGATCAGTCTGACTGTTCAACCGTGCAAATTTACTCTTTCTTCAACTCCACCGCCGCGAAACCCCTTTACCTTCCTGCCTGCAGTTCACACCGTCCGCCTCAATTCCCCGTCTCGCAGGTGGAAAATATTCGAATACCTGCAACTGTGGCATCTTCATCATGAGGGAAATACGTTTCCTGGTGTACGGTCCTGCTGTCCACCTGGAAGAGGTGACCCCTGACGGAGGGGCCTGCAGCGGGTACGGGGTGTTGCAGGTGGACAATTCCGCACCCCACCTGTAAATGGATGTCCCTGACCAGGAGCCAGATCCGTTCCCGAGTGGACATAAGAGAGGTAGGCCACGCCCTTCCGCCGGATATGTGCAGCGGCTTGATCTCCGGCAAGGCGCATGGAAATGAATATGCGGAATACAGTTCGACGGACCGATCCGACAAACGACTGGAAAAACTACTGGCGCATTGCTCAGCAGAGGTAGAGCACACATTACAGCGTAGATACAAACAAAAAAATCAAAAAAAAACTTATATTTGAATGTATCTGGTAAGCCAATGCAAGGACTAAACAAACTCTTTGAAAAACCTAACTACAATAATATCCAAGAACTTGATGGTTCTACCGAATCAACTTTGCTTTAATCGTTAAACAAATAATCCGTTCGGAACCTTTACCGGACAAATATGTATGAAATATATTCAGCTGATATTTTACGTCTTGATTCTTTCGAGTTGTGGAAGCAATATTCATTATTCGACTGAAATTGAGATTGTATTAGAGAGGCTTGATGAGATAATAGCCAACAAGAAAATCATAGAGGGGCAGAAAGAAAATCGCATAGCGGGACTTAGGACAGATATAAATGCTTATACGTCAGAAACTGATCTGTATAATATATACGACGATCTGTTTGATGAATATTTTCAGTACAATATAGATTCCACGATTTTTTATGCGTGGAGAAAGATTGACCTGGCTCAAACGATAGGTGATCTCGGCCTAATGAAGGATGCAGTTATCGATCTGGCTGAAAGATATACTATGTCCGGCTTGTATGATGCCACATTAAATCTTTTTGACGAATATGACTATGGCTGGCTCAATAATGGACGTTATCTAAGTACTCTTAATACTGTTTATTCAAACCTTGAAAAGTCTTCGAATGATTCTGTCCTAGCTGGAAAATACTGTGCTAAAAAAGAAGTGTATAGACAAGCGCTTTTGTCGAACCTAGAGGAGGATGATATCAGTCGTATTTTCGTTCAGACAGACATTTTGCTAGAAAAGAACAGAGATAGGGAGGTGTTGGATCTTCTTCTTCCATGGATAGAGAAAAATGATCTTTCATTGGAGAATAAAGGAATCATTTACTACATTATAGCTAGAGCCTACAGAATGATCGGGGATTCCGAAAATGCTATATTGTGGTATGCAAAAAGTGCAGAAAGCGATCTTCTTGTGCCTAAATATGAGTATCGATCATTATATGAACTAGCCCGCGAATTATATGAGAAGAAAGACATTGAACGGGCATATACTTATATAAAACGTTCCGTTGAGGATGCAATCCAATCCAATGCTCAGCTACACAAACAATTCGCCTATCAGATTCTGCCGGTTATTTCCAACTCATATGATGATTATGTAGCAGAAAAGAATAAGGCGATATTATACGCTCTTTCGATATCTATATTGCTTCTCATTCTGCTTGTAATATTATCAATTGATTTGGTCAGGAAGAGGGCGCGTGTTTTGATTGCAGAGAAGCAGACCAAGGAGAACAATCTGAAGCTTAAGGAACTGACAGATGAACTGCAGAAGAATGTGCGGATTCTTCAGGAAGCAAATCAAGTTAAGGATTTATACCTTGGCAGATATTTGAACATGTGTTCGGATTATATTGATGGATTGGAGAAATATCGAATTTCTTTACGCAAGGTTGGCAGGGAAGGAGGTGATGTGATGGATGCTCTTAAGTCAAAGGAGTTCATGGAAAAGGCATTGGATGAATTTTATTCTCAGTTCGATGCCACCTTCCTTGACTTGTTTCCAGATTTTATCCCTCAGTTGAATGAATTGCTTCAGGAGGATGCAAAAATATCGTACCATTCCAAGGAAAGGCTTCTGACAACAGAATTAAGAGTTCTTGCACTAATCCGTCTCGGAGTCAATGATTCTGTCAAGATAGCCCGCTTCCTGCGTCGCTCAGTATCTACCATCTATAATTATCGAGTAAAGATGCGTAACTCTTCGACCTGCGACCGGAAGAAGTTCGAAAATCGTCTGATGCAGATTGGACGCTAATCTTCGATTTTTCCTTTTTGAGTCGGGAAAAGTATTATGAATCACTACTATTTTAATTACGATATTTTGATATAATATCGTGATTTATAGTTGATTATGTCTCTCAGTCGGGGATGGCAACTACTATTTTATTAAGTCATATTTGAATTGTTCAATCTTTCAGTTAATTTGCGTTAAACATTATTTTACTCACATAAACCAAACTCTTTTATGCTAAACCAAAGAAAGACATTCGGCATTCGAATGTTAACATTCATTTTAGGAATGTTGCTGCCGTTATGTGTTTATGCACAGATGGTCAATGTAAGTGGTGTGGTCAAAGATGCCATCGGCGGCGTTCCAGGCGCTTCTATCATTGAAAAAGGCACGACGAACGGAACCATAGCCGATATGGATGGAAAGTTTTCTCTTAATGTAGCTTCTAATGCCATCCTTGAAGTTTCTTGCATTGGTTATATTACTGTAGAGATTCCTGCAGGAAACGGAACTACCCCTCTTGAAATCATCCTCGCTGAGGACACAGAACTTCTTGAAGAAGTTCTTGTCATCGGTTACGGTACTATAAGGAAAAGTGATCTCACAGGTGCTGTTTCTGCCGTAAAAAGCGATGATATCAAGGACTCTCCGATGCCGAGCGTCGGGCAGGCTCTGCAAGGCAAGGTTGCCGGCCTGCAGATTATTGATGCCGGAACACCGGGATCGAATGTGAATATTAAGATCCGTGGTCTTGGTTCTATCAACAATTGCGACCCTTTGATTGTTATTGACGGTGTTCCTACCGACCTTGGTCTCAATGCTATTAATCCAGTTGATATCGATCGTATTGATGTACTCAAAGATGCTTCAGCTACAGCAATTTATGGTTCTCGTGGTGCAAACGGCGTCATGATGGTGACTACAAAGCGTGGCACATCCGGCGAAAGCAAGATTTCAGCATCGGCAAATGCGTCTTTCCAGAATCCTACGAATGTACCTCAGATGCTTAATGCCGCTCAATACGCACAACTCAGCAATGAAATGATGACGAACAGCAACAGATCTGCGAATCCTGACTGGATCGATCCTTCTGTTCTCGGCATCGGCACGAATTGGCTTGACGAGCTACTCGGAACAGGTGTGATGCAGAACTACTCTGTAAGTTACTCTGGGGGAAATAACAAGTCAAACTATTATGTTTCAGGAGGTTTTCTCAATCAAACAGGAGTGGTGAGAAATGTCGGTTACTCGCGTTTTACTCTCCAGAGCAATAGCGATACCCAGCTTCGCAATTGGCTTAAAATTTCAAGCAATCTCTCTTTCAGTACTGATAAGAAGACTAGCGGTAGTTACAGCATCTTAAATACTATGAATGCTCTTCCGGTTCTTCCTGTAAAGGACACTGACGGCGAATGGTCAGGACCTGAAGGTAATGCAGAATGGTTTGGAAGCGTGCGTAATCCTGTTGGAACCACTGAACTCGACAAGTCTGAAACAACAGGATACAATATCCTTGCAAACTTTACCGGTGAAATCAAATTCACAAAGTGGCTCAAATTCAAAAGCACATTCGGATATGATGCAAAGCTCTGGTTTACAGACAGATTCATTCCTAAATATGCGTGGAAACCTATTCCAGTGGAAATCAGCAAGCGATACAGAAGCAATGACAAGTCCTTCACAAACCTCTGGGATAATTATTTCCTTTTGAATCATACATTTGCAAAGAAACACAATGTGTCCTTGATGGCAGGTACATCTGCACAGTGGAACAAGTATGACTATATGAGCGGAGAGAAGTCAGGATTCCTCTTTGATAGCGTTAATCAAATGAACAACGCACAGGAGATGGAATCCCTCAACGGAAACAAAAGCGAGTGGTCGCTATTCTCAGTGATGGCCCGTGCTAACTACTCGTATGCAGATCGCTACCTCATCACCGCAACTATACGTTACGATGGTTCGAGCCGATTCGGAAAGAATAACCGTTGGGGTACATTTCCATCGGTATCAGCAGCTTGGCGTACATCGAAAGAACCTTGGTTCCCTCAGAAAGCTGTTGTCAATGACCTTAAAATTCGAGGAGGATACGGTGTGACAGGTAGCCAGGCAAGCGTTTCGAACTACGGCTATCTTGCAACATACAAAACAGGAGTCTATTCTTTGGGATCAGCAGGAGTCGATAACCCTACGCTATATTCAGCTACTCTTGCTAATCCGTCTATTCACTGGGAAGAGGTGGCTCAGAGCAATATCGGTGTCGATATAGGTCTTCTTGACTCACGTATCTTATTCTCTGTTGACGGATATATCAAGAACACAAGCGATATGCTCGTTAAGGCAGCCGTCCCTATCACTTCAGGATTCGAGGATACCGGCACAACTTACGCAAATGCTGGCAAGGTGCGCAATAAGGGTGTCGAGATGCAACTCCATACTGTAAATATTTCAGGTGAGTGGAACTGGGAGACTGATCTTTCTGCTACTTATAACACAAATAAAATCATCGACCTTAATAGTGATGTCCCTTATTATATAAATCAAGTGAATAACTCATACGTTACTATGCTTCAGAAGGGCTATCCTATCAATGTGTTCTACGGATATGTAACAGATGGCCTTTTCCAGAATGATACTGATGTAGATAATCACGCATATCAGCCGGGTGCGGCTAAGGGAGATATCCGTTACCGTGACCTGAATAACGACGGTGTCATCAATGAAGATGACCGTACGGTAATAGGCAATCCTAACCCTACTTGGCTCTTCTCAATGAACAACAGAGTGGAGTGGAAGGGACTTGAGCTTTCTGTATATCTTCAGGGTGTTGCAGGAAACTCGATCTACAACGCAAACAATATCGAGAACACAGGTATGGCGGCTGCTATGAACCAGACTGTGGCAGTTCTTGACCGCTGGACAGGCGAGGGAACAAGCAACTTTATGCCTCGTGCTGTCTATGGCGACCCCAACCAGAACTGCCGCGTATCTAATCGCTTCATTGAGAACGGTTCTTATCTCCGCGTAAAGAACATTACGCTTGCATACTCTTTCCCTACAAGGCTACTTGAAAAGATTCACATTCAAGGCCTTCGTCTTGCTTTCATATGCGAGAACGCAGCTACAATTTCGAAGTATTCAGGATTTGATCCTGAGGTTTCGATCAATGGTATCGACTCATCACGTTATCCTATTCCTCGTACATATAGCGTGGGATTGAACATTAACTTCTAATCAGCCGTAGAGACATGAAAAATATAATTAAAAATACGATAATCTTACTTGCAGCCGTGTTTATGGCTTCCTGCAGCGATTTTCTTGAGAAGAGACCTTACGATGGTGTTGACCCAGAAACAACTGTGACGGAGGATGTGGCTGTCGCATTGACAAATGCTTGCTACAGCACTTTGATGTCTTCCAACCTCTACAATATGCGTATATGGACCCTCGACATCGTTGCCGGCAACTCAAACGTAGGAGCGGGTGGTGGAACAGACGGTCTGGAAACAATCCAGGCTGCTGATTTTATTACCCAGTCTGACAATGGTATGGCACTTTATATGTGGCGTTCTCCTTGGCCTGGCATCGCTCAGTGCAACATCCTTATCAACGGTATAGGAAACGCTGAAATTTCTGATGAGGTCAAGAATCAGTGCCTTGGTGAAGCTTACTTCCTTCGCGCACATTATTATTACATCCTCGTTCGTCTTTACGGAAGTGTTCCGATCCGTACCGAGCCATATGATCCGGGCACATCAGCACATATCGCCCGAGCGACACTTGAAGAGAACTACGATCTCATTATTAATGATTGCAAGAGGGCAATCGAACTTCTTCCTGCCAAATCTGAATACAGCGCCTCTGACTTAGGGCGTGCCTGTAAAGAGGCCGCGATGTGCCAACTCGCTGATGTATATCTCACACTTGCACCGGATAAGAACTCGCTTTATAACGAGGTCGTGACTCTTTGCGAAGAAATAGCTAGTTACGGCTGGGATCTTTCTACATGTGACTTTGCAGCAAACTTTGATGCGACAATCAACAATGGTCCCGAGTCTATCTTCGAGGTTCAGTATTCAGGCAGCACAGAGTACAACTTCTGGGGCGGCTCTTGCCAGAGCTCTTGGGCTTCAACATTTATGGGGCCTCGCAACTCGGATTTCGTAGCAGGTTCATACGGATGGAACCAGCCTACAGAAGAGTTTATGAGCCAGTGGGAAGAAGGTGACCTCAGAAAGGATGTAACAGTATTCTATGAGGGGTGCCCTGATTTCGACGGCAAGGTTTATAAGAAGACTTACTCAAACACAGGCTACAATGTGCGCAAATTTCTAGTTCCCAAGAGCGTTTCACCTGAATACAACACCAATCCTGCAAACTGGATCGTCTATCGTTATGCAGACGTTCTTCTCAAGAAGGCCGAGGCCCTCAATGAACTTGGAGAAACTGCTTTGGCCGCGACTCCGCTCAACATAGTGCGTAAGCGTGCAGGTCTTGCCTCAGTAAACGGCCTTTCGAAGGACGAAATGCGTGAGAAGATCATTCACGAGCGTCGTATGGAGCTTGCTTTCGAAGGACATCGCTGGTTTGATATGATTCGCATTAACAAAGGACAGTATGCAATTGACTTTCTCCACTCTATAGGGAAGACAAATGCAAATCTCAACCGTCTCATCTTCCCTATACCTCAGACCGAGAGGGATGCAAACCCGCTTATTGAGCAGAATCCGGGATATTAACAGTCAAGAATTTAAGGTAATATGAAGAAAAATATATTGAGATTAGCTTCATTCATCTTCGGATGCGCTGTTTTAGCATCCTGTGCGGATGACAATTATATGAAGCTTGATAAAGGTCATAACGAGCTTACGCTTCAAGCCAATGCTACTGAGTTTGTCCTGAATGAAGCCCAACACGGTGATGATGCCTTAGCTCTCACCTGGACTACAGGGACTAACTTCGGTTCTGGAAATAAGATTTACTATACGTTGGAGATCGCTAAGGCAGGAACAGATTTCGCTGCTCCGTATGTAGTGATTGACAACAAGATACAGACATATTCATATAAAGCCACCGTTGAAAAGCTTAATAATACTCTTCGTTCATTCTTCGGTGAGCATGAGGAACTTGCTCTTGAAGCCAGAGTTACTGCCACAGTGCCTGAAAGCGACCGACTTCAGGAAAGTGTTGTAGCTTTTAATGTTAAGACCTATAAGCCTGTAACATCTATTCTTTACATCTTCGGTGATGCCACTAAGGCCGGCTGGTCTCTTGATGCGATGGAGGAAATGAAGAGGGTGGACAACGGTATCTTCACTTGGACCGGTAAACTTTTGGGCGGAAAGTCATTTAAGTTTGCTGTCCAGAGAGACTACATACCTACATATAATAAGGGTGGTGAAGGCAAACTCGTATATCGCGCAACTTATGATGATCCAGATGAGTCTTTTAGTGTAGATGAGACAAGTAATTACAAGGTTGATGTTAATCTTCTTGATCTTACAATCAAAATCGAGGTCAGCGCAACTGAAACCCCGCTCTTTGAGAGCATGTATCTTATAGGAAATATGACTGGCTGGGGCTTTGAACCTCTCACCGTTGATGCTATCGATCCGTTCCTCTTCCGTCTGGGTAAATTCTTCAACAAGGGCGGTGATTTCAAGTTCGCAACTACAAACGGAAGTTGGGAAAACAACTTCAAGGCTCCCTATGCAAATGCCCCTTACACAGAGACCAAGACCGTGTTTGTAAGCGGATTCGATCCGGATAACAAGTGGAGCCTTCAGGATTCAGAGATTGGCAAGGCATATAAGATCTGCTTTGACATTAGAAAAGACAGAGAGCGTATGCTCATGAAAGAGTTTGTTCCATACGAGATGATCTACCTTGTCGGCAGCGCATCGCCTAATGGCTGGAGTCTGGATAATGCTACTCCCATGACGACAGGAGATGATGCGTATACATTCACTTGGGAAGGCCATCTCAATGAAGGTGAACTTAAGTTCACTTGTGATAAGCGGTCGGATTGGATGGGCGCCTGGTTTATGGCTTCAGAGGGCAACAAGGCCCCTACGGGTGAGACTGAACAGTTGCTCTTCATTGACAAGTCAAGCAACTGGTGTAAGGAACAGTATCTTGAAATCGGTGTTGGAGACCTCGATCAGAAGTGGAAGATTTCTGAGGTAGGTACATATGCAATCACGCTCAATCAACTCAAGGAAACAATATCTATCGTCAAGAAATAATTGTGAAAAAGTTATTGTATTCGATAGCCGTAGTTATTCTCGCTGTATCCTGCGGAAAAGATCCGCAGGGCAGCGGGAATTCCGGTGATAATGACAATACGGAAAATGGTCACACTGGTGGAGTTACGGATGTCGTTGCAATCCAATCCGATATAACAATTGACCTTAAGACTGACAAAGCGATATACAGTCCTGGCGATGAGGTCACTTTCACTGCTAGCAGCATCCCTGCAGATGCCAAAATCCGATACCGCTGTATGGGTGAGACTATACACCAGCATAATTCTTCGGGCAATCAATGGGTGTGGAATGCTCCGTCAGCAGATGGACGCGGCTATATGGTGGAGGTCTATCGAGAAAAGGACGAAAAGACTGATCTTGTTCTTGGGACCATTGCTGTTGATGTTTCAAGCGATTGGACAATGTTCCCCCGTTATGGCTTTGTCGCGGATTTCGGAAAGGAAAAACTCGCTGAAGGTGTAATCGAGTCCGAAATGGAGTTCCTTAACCGATGTCATATCAACGGAATACAGTTCTATGACTGGCACAACAAGCATCACTGGCCGCTTGGCGGAACGATGGAGACCCTCGATGAGGTCTATAAGGATATTGCCAACCGTGATGTCTATAATGCCGTTGTGAAGAAGTATATCGAAGTTCAGCACGGCTATGGAATGAAGGCGATGTTCTACAATCTTGCCTTCGGTGTGTTGGATGATGCTGTTGCGGACGGGGTCAAGGAGGAGTGGTTTATCTATAAGAAATCGGGCCGCGAGGATCAGGATGCCCATATACTTCCTGGAAGCTGGAAGAGTAGCATCTATCTGGTCGATCCTGGCAACGCCCAATGGCAGGGCTATATGATTGAGAGAAACAAGGAGGTATATCATCATCTTGATTTCGACGGATTCCACATCGACCAGCTCGGAAGCCGTGGTACGCGCTATGACTGGAACGGCAAACAGGTTGATCTGCCGACAGGATATGCCTCGTTCATCAATGCGATGAAGAATGCCCATCCTGACAAGAGACTGGTGTTCAATGCTGTGTCAAGCTATGGCTCCAACAGGATTGCAGGCACAGGAAATGTTGATTTCTGCTATAATGAGGTTTGGGGAAGCGAGGATCAGTTCAAGGACCTCTACACTATCATCAAGACCAATGATATGAATAGCAATCATAGCCTCAAGAGTGTGTTTGCTGCTTATATGAACTATGAATGCAGCAACAGGGAATTCAATATTCCCGGTGTACTCCTTACCGATGCCGTGATGTTTGCCCTTGGAGGCGCTCATCTTGAACTTGGCGACCATATGCTCTGCCGTGAGTATTTCCCTAATCAAGATGTAAAAATGAGCAGCGCTCTCAAGACTTTCATTGTGCGCTACTATGATTTCCTGACCGGGTATCAGAATCTTCTCCGTGGAGCAAGTTCAAAAGCAGAGGTGCAGGTGGAGGTAGAGAGTGAAGCTGCAAGAAAAATCTCATTCAACAATTGGCCTCCTAAAGAGGGTGGAGTGACCACGTACGCGAAGAAAATAGATGATAAGACAGTCATTCATTTCCTTAACTTCAGGTCTATAGATAATCTGAACTGGAGAGACCTTAAAGGTACGAGGCCGGCACCTGCAAAGGTCGTCAAGTCGCCCGTCAAGGTCAAATATGAGGCAAAGGCAAGCAGAATATGGGTGGCTTCTCCCAATCAGCACGCCGGGGCGCTTCAAGAGCTTGCATTCACTCAAGAGGGTGGTTACATCTCATTTATACTGCCACATCTTGAATATTGGACAATGCTGGTAATAGAATAATTATGCGTAAGTTTTTTATTTTGATTTTCTGTGTTATCACCCCAATGCTTTACGCAAGTGATGCGACAGGTAATTGTTTTCTATACACAAAGAATGAACGATGCGTGAACTTCTCAATCGACGACGGGTCTGTAATTCAGTTGAGGTTGTGCAGTCCTTCAGTCGTACGTATCTGGTATTCTCCGGATGGAACACTGAGTCGTAGCAACGATTCCTTTGCTGTGATAAATGAAGACCTTCAGGATATTGGGGAACTTATTGTTGATGAGCAGAATGCCTGTTATGAAATCTTTACTGACAAACTTCGCATCAGAGTAAACAAGGCCCCTTTCAACCTTCAGATATTCGACAAGTGGCAAAAGCTTCTGTTCAGTGACTACCTTGATAAAGGTCATGTAAGCGAAGGTACGAGAAAGATAGAGTATAAGGCTCTCCGCCGTGACGAACATTTCTTCGGTCTTGGTGAAAAAACTGGAAAATTGGACCGAAGGGGTGAGAGCTACAAGATGTGGAACAGCGACAAGCCTTGCTACAGCACTGTCGAGGATCCTCTTTACAAGAGCATTCCTTTCTTTATGAGCAACTATCGCTACGGAATTTTCCTTGACAATACCTTTAAGACCGAATTTAAGTTCGGTACGGAAAGCCGTGACTATTACAGCTTTGAGGCCCCTGACGGAGAAATGATTTATTATTTCATATTCGGAAAGGACTACAAGGAGATAATGACGCAGTATGTAGGACTTACGGGCAAGCCTATCATGCCTCCACGCTGGGCTTTGGGCTTTGCGCAATGCCGAGGATTGCTTACAAACGAGGACCTGACATATGAGATCGCACACGGTTACCGTGAAAGGGGAATTCCATGTGACATCATCTATCAAGATATAGGATGGACTCAACATCTTCAGGATTTTGATTGGCGCAAGCCTAACTATAGGAACCCCCGCAAGATGCTTTCGGATCTCGATTCTATGGGATTCAAAGTCATCTTGTCTCAGGATCCTGTAATATCTCAGGGTAATATCAAGCAATGGCGAGAAGCGGATAGCCTTGGCTATTTTGTAAAGGATGTAACCACAGGTAAAACTTACGATATGCCCTGGCCGTGGGGCGGCAATTGCGGTGTGGTAGATTTCACTATACCTGAAGTTGCGGACTGGTGGGGCGAATATCAGCAGAAACCTCTTGATGACGGGGCGGCAGGATTCTGGACAGATATGGGCGAGCCGGCGTGGAGTAATGAAGAATCTCCTGAACGTCTTGTGATGAAGCATCATCTTGGGATGCACGATGAGATTCACAATGTCTATGGACTCACTTGGGACAAAGTCGTCACCGAACAGTTCGAGAAGCGTAATCCTGACAAGCGTGTCTTTCAGATGACCCGTGCTGCGTTTGCCGGGCTCCAGAGATACACCTTCGGATGGACTGGCGACAGCGGTTGTGCAAATAATGTCCTCGAAGGCTGGGCCCAGATGGCCAACCAGATTCCAGTGCTGCTTTCGGCGGGTCTAGGTGTCATTCCTTTCACAACTACCGACATATCAGGCTATTGCGGCGACATTGATGACTATCCGGCTATGGCTGAACTTTATACACGTTGGATTCAATTGGGGGCATTCAATCCTCTCAGCCGTATTCATCACGAAGGCAACAATGCTGTCGAGCCTTGGCTCTTCGGCGCAGAAGCGGAAAGGAATGCTAAGGCTGCAATTGAATTGAAATACAGCCTTCTACCATATATCTACACCTATGCGCGACAGGCCCACGATTTAGGGCTTCCTATTATGCGTCCTATGGTAATGGAGTTCCCACTTGACACAGAGACCTATAGCCTTGATTCGCAGTTTATGTTCGGTGAAGAGTTGTTGGTGGCCCCTGTGGTAAAGAAGAGTGCGCGGACAAGGAATTTGTATCTGCCGGAAGGCTCATGGATTGACTTTAATGATAAAAAGTCGGAATATGTGGGAGAGCAGTGGCTTACTGTAGAGGCACCTTTAAGCGTGATCCCGATGTTCGTACGTAAGGGAAGCATTGTTCCTCGTATGCCCGTAATGAATTACACCGACGAACGCAAGGTATATCCTGTGACATTCGAAGTATTCCCGGCAATTGAAGGTGAAACAGCCAATTTCATTCTTTATGAAGACGACGGAGAAGATCTTGGGTATCTTCGCGGAGAATACCTTCGCACCCCTATCTCCTGCCGCACTTCCAAGGAGCATTACGAAATCATAATTGGTGAGAGACAGGGTAAAGGGTATGAAATCGACGGTGAACGAGAATTCATTTTCAAGATATATACAGATATGTTTCCAAAGTCAGTGATGCTTGACGATGTCAAGGTGAAGAAAAACAAGGTTTGGAGTTCAGACAAAAAGAACGGAGTCTGTCATTTCACCTGCGCGGATGATGGTAAGAGGCATATTATAAAGTTTATATTCTAGTGAATATAAAGTATTTATACTATAATTTGACTCTATTTGCAATTTTGTTCGGGTTTTCCTGCTCGAACAATACGTCGGATGATATAGTAAAGCCCCCAACACCGCCTCAGATTGAAAATGAAGAGGAGATTGTATGGGATGACGGCGTATTATATGTCTGGGACGAAAGTGAAATACCGGAAATAACTATAGAAGTTTCTGTCGATCAATGGAATAATCTGCTGAAAGCATACGATAAGAACAAGCATACCGAAGAGTACGTTCACTGCAATGTGAAGTTTATCAAAGGAGACGAGATTACGTATATTACGGATGCCGGTCTACGACTACGCGGTAATACTTCAAGAGTTCGTCCTGAGGGAGAATATGGTCAAGATCACATTACGGATGCTGCCGATTGGCATAAATGTCATTTCGGACTGAACTTCCGCAAATTCCATAAGGACAAGGAACATACAATCAAAGGAATCCGCAAACTACATTTAAAGTGGTTCAAGGAAGATCCCTCACATGTAAGGGAACTGTTTTGCTTTGACCTTTTCAAACGTGCAGGAGTATGGACTGCTCTTCAGAATATATACTGTAGAGTGTGGGTGCATGTTGAAGGTGATTCAAAACCTGCGTATTATGGTGTATACAATATGCTGGAAAGGGTTGATGATCACTATGTAAAGAGAAGAGTAGCAAAGTTTGGAAGTGATAGCGGAAATTTATGGAAATGTATTGTCGGTGCTGATTTCAGAAACATTGATGCGGGAAAAATCGGTCCGGACTCGGATGATAAAGACTTTCCATATGAACTTAAAGAAAACGAAGGAACATTTGAGGAGGCAGCCGCTCAGCTTAAGAATTTTATCCTGAATGTCAGTAAACTGGATGATGAGGATTTCTACATCTGGATTCAAAGAGTATGTGATGTAGAACTTCTTTTAAAGACATACGCAGTGAATGTTGCGGTCGGGATGTGGGATGACCATTGGAATAATTCCAATAATTTTTACATTTACTTCAATTCCAATAGTTCCTTGGATTATAAATTCTTCTTCATTCCATATGACTATGATAATACTCTTGGGACCAGTCACGTGTGCGGCGTACAGACTGATTCAGGACGGCATGATCCGTATCAGTGGGGCGATCAAGGGATTCTGATTGAGCGATTGATAAGATATGAAGACTTCAGAGAAATTTACAGGACAGAACTTATGAGGATGATAACTCCGGAAAATGGATTAATGGATTATGATTCAGCCATAGCCCGTATCAATGCCTGGCATGATAGTATTCGTGATTATGTTCATAACCATACCGGTGAGGGTATGGAGATTAAAGACCGCCCGGCAAGTTGGGGAAATCATCACGAATATCGACTTTTGGACCCTGATCCGAATGTCAACTTCTTCAAAGTTAAGGCTGAGGTCATTAGAAATATGAAATAATCTTAAATCCCTCAATGGGGGTTCACACATTCACCCTTAAGTGCAAGTCAACAATAAAATCGGGAGGCCCCTTCAGGAGCCTCCCGCTTTATATTCGCATTTCCGGTTGAAGCTACTCGATCGGATAACTGGTTCCGGGGGTGTCGAATTCGAGACGGGCGCTCTCCACGCGGACGTCGTCAGCGGAGTAGGTGATGGTCCACTTGTCCATCGTCATCAGTTCCCAGAGCCGAGCCTCGGTCATCGGAGCCGCATAACGGATCTGGAGGGACGGCAGCAGGTCTTTGTTGAGCCTCAGGTACGTCCCGATGACCCCCTCTTCCCTGGAAATATGATTGGACAGGAACGGAAGCGCGCGCAAGACAATCGGCTTTTCATAGTTCCGGTCGACAATCTCGTAGATGAACTGCGGCTCTCCCTCGTAGACTTCCGCGCGCTTGCGGATCACCGTGTCCCTTTCGGCCGTCGGGTACTTGCCCCTGTATTCGGCCTGGAAAGGATCGAACATGCTGTTGAGGTAGTCAGCGATCGGCACGAAACGCTCTCCGTCCTCGAGTTTGACGAAATCATAATCCACCGGAGTCTCTTTGACACCGCCCCCGTGGACCGGCATCGCCAGGACCTTCTTTTCCACGATCTCCTTGAACCAGGCCTTGTCGAGGTTCTCGGTCGGATCCATGAAGACCCGCACGATGAGCGGGCAGTCATATTCACTCTCGAGACCGTAGATCTTCTTGCCCGTCAGACGCATCTGCAGGCCCAGGTAGTTGAGGTCGGTCTTGTCGCCCATCTTCTCGGTACGGATGGTGACGACCTTGATGCTGTCGGCTGCCTGAGGATCCAAGGGGTTAACCCTGAACTTGGAAGGCACGAAGATCTCTTCTTGGATTTTCTCGGCGGTGATGACGGTCGGGTCGTAACTGATGATCACCCGGTGCTTGCCGACATACGTTTTGACGCCGCAGGTGCCTGCAATCCGTTCGAGCCGTGCCTTGAAGGCCATGGAACTGCCGTAGCACTTGACGGAACGGAGATTCTTCACCTCAACCGTCTCGATTTCCTTCGGTTCACCCCAGGTCTCGTTGATGGTCGGCAGTTCGAACATATTTCCGACACAGAATCCAAGAATCACCAGCAGCACCGTCAGCAAAGCCGGGACAATCTTCCAGACCTTCTTGCTGTCCGATTTCTTCGTTACGCCCACCCGGAGCGCATCGCGGTTGCAGGATGCGACGCATTCTCCGCAGAGGGTGCAGTCCACGTGGTTCACCTTGCCCTTGCAGGCGGCGATATCGATGTGGTACGGGCAGTTCTTCGTACAGAGCCCGCAGTCCGTACAAGCGGCATCATCTTTTACGATGTGCAGAATCTGCATTTTGGGTTTTGCACAGAAGACTTCGAGCAGGTAGCCAATCAAGCAGAACAACCCGAGCAGGACGAACCAAGGCAGGGCCAAGCCGATCTTGTTGAGAACGAACCAGAGGGCGAAGAGTCCGGCGATCCACAGCCAGAACTTGAACGTGTTGGAAGCCGCGCCAAGCGGGCAGATGTATCGGCACCAGAACTGATCCACAAGGAAAGCACCGATCAGGGTCACCGCAATCGTGACGATGGACATCCAGAGCGTGATCTCACCCTTGAACCCGGTGGCTACGGCATAGTACGGGTCGAGGTTCTTGCAGAAGAGTTCGCTGGAGGTTGCGGTCATATACACGATCCAGAAAAGCAGCAGGTACTTGACAATCCGCAGCGCTTTATCGAGCACGGAGCCGTTCCGGATGCTCAGTTCTTTGATCTTGAGACCCTTGCGAAGTTTCGAAAGCAGATCCTGCACCGTTCCGACCGGGCAGAGATAGCCGCAGAACAGTTTGCTGAAGAGAATGATTCCGACCAGCAGGGCGATTCCCATCATGATCTGCAGCGTGGTCATGCTGCAGGGCAGAGAACCCCGAACCGCATAGGTGGTCAGCGCTTGGATGCCTCCGAACGGGCAGTATGCCTCCGGATTCACCTCGGCGGATTTCTGGAAGATCTTCCCGGCCAGGCCGGAGAGGAAGAATATAAGCAGCGCAAGTGTTCCCCACTGAAGGAGGTACCGCGGCCAATTCCGTGTTATTGTACTTTTCTTACTCATGATTCGTGATCATTCATCAATTTTACAAATATATCCGAAAATCACGGATATTTCAAAATATTCATAACGCAAATTTGTGAAAGCGGTCGAAAGTGATTCGCGTACTATTTCGTGTTTTCGGGATTCTTTTTATCTTTGGAATAACCACTCGCTAATACTACGGATCATGCGACACCAGGGTTTTCTTCTCGGCAAAGCCGCAGTGTGCCTCCTTGTCCTGCAAGGGATGTTTATCTCCTGCTTCCAGCGGAGCGGAGGTACGGCAGGCAAGACCCTTCAGCAGGCGAACGAAGCCCGGGATTCGATCGAAATCGTAATCCGCCGGTTAAACGGGGAAGGAACGAACCTGCGGAACGAATCCCGCTACGGGGAAGCCTTGCAAAAGCATTTCGAAGCCCTGAACCTGGCCGAGGAGCATGGGGACACCAGCGGGCAGATCTATGCCCTGAACAACCTCGGAACAGACCTTCGGAGAACGGGATCCTATTCGGAAGCTTCGGTTTATCACTATTCCGCCATGGAGCTCTGCGGCGAAAACCCGGAGTACCGCAAAAGCCGAGCGGTGGCCATGAATGGGCTTGGAAACATTTTTCTGGCCTTGGACAAGCCGGAAGAAGCCCGCACCTACCTCGAGCAGTCCCTGCAGATTGAAATAGAACTAAATAGCCCTCTCGGAAAAGCGATGAATTACGCGAACATCGCCAAAACCTTCTATATGCAGGAGCAGCTTGACAGCGCCCTCCACTACAACCAACTCTCCCAGCAAGAGAACGAATCCATCCAGTCCGACATCGGCACCGCAATCTGCAAGAAAGCGATCGGCGAAATCTACCTGAAACAGGGAAAGACCCGGTTGGGCTTGGGTCTGATCAAAGAAGCAGCCAATCTGCTGAGCGACTCGAAGGATGCGTACCACCGCGCGGAAATGGAGATTTCCTACTGCAGTGCCCTCATGCAGAACGGCCGGATGGACGAGGCTGAAACACATTTGAACGAAGTGCTGAAACTTGCGCACATCCTCGATTCCTACGAAGACCTGTACACAGCCTACGGGATGCTTGCGGAACTGCGCGAGGCCCAGCGACGACCGGAGGAAGCCCTTGCGGCCAGCAAATTGATGATGACCTACCACGACAGTCTGCTGGCGAAGAACAACGAGGTGCGGATTCTGGAGCTCGCGAACCGTTACAAGAGCCGCCAGGCAGCCCTGCAGATCAGCCTGCTGGAAGCGGAAATGATCTTGACGGAGAAAACGAAGAAAGACCAGAAACGCCTCTTCTTCCTCGTGATCTTCATCCTGGGAGTCCTTTCGATCTTCCTCTATTACCGGGAGCGGAACCGGCGTCTGCTGGCGAAGGAACTGAAAAAGGTGAACGATATGAAGACCCGTTTCTTCACTGAGATCTCGCACGAATTCCGCACGCCCCTCACCTTGATCAAAACCCCTGTCGAACATTTGATCGACCACAACAAGGATCCGAACGCAGCAAGCGATCTGAACCTGGTACTCCGCAACACGAACCACATGCTTTTTCTGGTGGAGCAACTTCTGAACATCTCCAAACTGGATGCGGGAAAATTCACGATCCATGTCCAGTTGGACGACCTTGCACAGACGCTCCGGAACGTCTGCGATTTCTTCGCCGCGTCCGCCGCCGAGAAATCCCTTGCATACGAGTGGGACATCGTGCCTTCCGGTCCCGTCTGGTTCGATCCCAACATCGTGCAGATCCTGATGGTCAATCTTTTGTCCAACGCGATCAAATTTTCTCCGGAACAGGGGGAAGTCCGCCTTGAAACCCGGAATCTGGGAAAATTTTACGAATTCTCCCTGGAAAACGACACTGTCCGTGACTTTACCGAGGATGAACTATCCCACATTTTCAACCGATTCTACACCACAGCGAACGAAGCCTACAAAGGAACGGGGATCGGTCTGGCTTTGATCAAGGAGATCTGCGCCCTCTATCATGCCGGCGTAGACATGCAATACACGAACCGTCGCATCCGTTTCACCGTCAAGCTGCCCGTGAACAAGGAGGCTTTCGTGCCGGGGCCCGCGCCTTCGGGAGCCCCTGCTTCTCCAAACGAGCAAGCCGATCCTGAAGTTGCGGACAACGAAGACAAAGAAGCGCAGATCATTCTGGTCGTGGAAGACAACGACGACATGCGGCTGTTCCTGAAAAACATTCTGAAAGAAGAATACACAGTTCTCACGGCAAAGAATGGGGACGAAGGCATCGCAACGGCACGCGAAACGGTGCCGGACCTCATCATCAGCGACGTGCTGATGCCCGTCAGCGACGGTCTTCATCTTTGTGAAACGCTGAAATCAGATGTGCGGACCAGCCATGTGCCCATCATTCTGCTGACAGCGCTTACCGAACAAGACGATATTGAACGCGGACTCGCCTGCAAGGCAGACGACTACATCGTCAAGCCGTTCAATGCCAAGATCCTGCAAGCCAAGATCCGGAACCTGTTCAGCTTCCGGGACGCCCTTGTCCGGAAATACCGGGAAGCAGCCAGAACGGGTTTCCAGACGATCGAACTCCATGTCCGCGAGAGCCGGTTCGCCTCCCTGCTGGACGGGATCTCCGGACGCATCACCGATCCGGATTTCGGCGTGGACGAATTCTGCGAAGCCTGCTCCATGAGCCGTACCCAACTGCACCGCAAACTGAAAGCGACAACCGGACTTTCCGCCACGGCATACTTGCGCAACCGGAGAATCCGGATCGCCTCTGAAATGCTCAAACGGCCGGATGTCAACATCGCCGATGCCTGCTACGCCTCAGGGTTCCGGGATCCTTCCTATTTCAGCAAATGCTTCCGGGAGGAAATGGACATGACGCCGGCGGCTTACCGCAAACAATTCATATCGTAACCGCGCATTTGGAACATTTGTCATAGAATCTGGAACGTAAGTCATAGGGAATCCGCTCCGGCTTCCCTACTTTAGCAATTGAAAGGACGCCGCACAAGCAAACCCCCGGCGTTCGAAACCAACTGTATTTCTACCTAACTTTTTAAAACGATGCGAAAGACTATACTCCCTCAGATCTTGATCCTGCTATTCCTGGCGGGAAACCTTTTCAACGCCGCAGCGCAGAACGCCGCCGACCTCCAGAAGTGGAACGCCGGAAAACCCTTTACCGGACTGAAGAAAGGCTCCCGGCTCGTGTATACCCAGTACGACGGAAAAGGCAAAGTACAAGGATACAACCGCCAGACCATCGATGAAATAACACACGGAGCCAACCGCGTGGAAGCCACGGTGACGACGGAATTTACGGACCGGAAAGGAAAAACCCTGAATTCCGGCACGGCGGTACTCTCCTTCCGCAACGGCAATTTCCAGGTGGACCTCATCGACCTGATCGCCGACCAGCGGCTGCAAAACTTCGATATCGAGGCGGATGTGTCCAGACGGGAGATGCTCATCCCGGAACGGCTCGCCCCCGGGCAGATCTTGCCGGAGGCCTCCGCGACCTTCGACATGAAGATGAAAACCGGTCAAAGCGCCATCACGCTCCCGTCCTTGACGTTCCGGGTGTTCGACCGGCGCTTCGAAAACGCGGAGACTGTGGAGACGCCGGCCGGAAAATACCTCTGTGCCAAAATCGTACAGACCGTGGAGGCGGAATATCCCCTCATCGGCAAGCAAGCGTTCACCTCCACGTCCTGGACGAGCAAGGAGATCGGCACGATTAAAAGCGAGGGCTATAACTCGAAAGGGAATCTGGTGAGCACCGTCCTGCTCACGGAGTTCATCGAATGATCCGAATCCGGAAAACATCATGAGAACCAACCACCTGACCAAAACTTACACAGCCTTGATGGTGCTGCTGTCCTGCGGTGCGTTGCATGCGCAGGAACTTTCTACGTTGAAGGACCAGAAACCGTTCGCGATCAACGGCAGTCTGGGACTGTCTTCGTCGTTCTACAACGTATCCGGAATTCCCGAACGACAGTCTCCGTTCTCGTACGGCATCAATGCCAGCGCGACGATCTCCGTCTACGGCATTTCCATGCCCTTCTCCCTCACCTGGTACAACCACTCCAAGAAGGGAAGTTTCTACCAGCCCTTCAACCAGTTCGGAATCAGCCCGACCTACAAATGGCTGAAGGTGCACCTGGGCTACCGGAACCTGACCTTCTCCGAATTCACCCTCAGCGGCTACACCTTCCTCGGAGCCGGGGTTGAAGCGACACCCGGGAAATTCCGATTCGGGGCCGTGTATGGAAAATTCAACCAAAACTCAACCTACGACCTCGCCATGGCGGATTCCATCCCGAAAATGACGCGGATGGGATGGGCGGCAAAAGTAGGGTACGGAACCGAGAACCGCTTCGTCGACCTTTCGGTGCTGAGGATCGGGGACAATACCAAGCAGTTCGATCCCGCCATACACCAGCCCGGCATGCCCACCCCGGAACAGAACGTCGCCTTCGGTCTCACGTCCCGCTTCGAGATCACCCCGAAACTGCTCTTCTCTTTCGACGGATCTTACAGTTTCTACACGAAAGACCTCACCCTCGCGCCGGCTGACAGCATCGCCGACGCCATGCTGCGGTTTGCCGGCAACCTGATCACCGTCAACAATTCCAGCGAATACTTCAAGGCTTTCAAGACCAGCCTCAGTTATAAGTTCGCTCCGAGTATTGTCTCCATGGTCGAATACCGACGCATAGACCCCGGATTCCGCTCCATGGGCAGCTACTTCTTCAACAACGACATCGAGCACATTACCTTCAATCAGTCCCTCGCGCTGCTGAAGAACAAACTGATGATGCGCGGATCCCTCGGACTCCAGCGGGACAACCTCAACAAACAAAAGGAGAACAGCGCCAAGCGCGTCATCGGCTCCTTCTCCGCCAACCTGAACATCGACCAGCACTGGGGCATCGACGCCTTCTTCAACAACTACTCCAACAGCCAGCGCGCCTACAAGCAGTCCCTCACGGACACCTTGCGGGTCTTCCAGGTCAACCGAACCATCAGCCTGATGCCCCGCTACGTCATGGCCACCGAGAAGATGACACACATGGTGATGCTAAACCTCAGTCTCACCTCGCTCGACGACCGAAACAAGCAGACCTCCGACATGACCGACACCGACACCTGGAATGCCATGCTCATGTACAACCTCGGGCTCATTCCGATCCGCGCCAACCTCTCCACCGGCCTGAACTACATCGCGATGAACAACAAATTTTATAATATGAAAATGTACGGGGGGAACCTCAACCTCTCGAAGACCTTCCTCGAAGACAAGCTGTCCCTTAACCTTGGCAACAACGTGATGTACAACGACATGGATGAGAACAGCAGCTTGATCCTGAACTTGATGCTCAATGCAGCCTACCGTTTCCATCCGAAACATAGTCTCGCATTGAATCTCAATGCGATCATCAACCGATTCAAGAATCCCGTCAACCCGTCCTACCATGAAACCAGAGGAGAATTCAGCTATGCGTTCACATTCTAAATCCAACATATTCAAGCGGCTGATCGCAGCCTGTTTCGCGCTGATTGTCTGCGCGATAGCGTTCGCGCAGGACGACTTCCTCAAGCAATGCGTCAACCTGACGGTCCAACCCGTCCCGCCGCCGTACACCAACCGTCTGGAGGATTATTTTTCCAAGTCGGGAAAGATCGGCGGAACGATGTTGATCAACTTGAACATCCAGGAATATGCCGCCAGGTCTCTCGACTTCTACGTCCACGTGTCGATCACCAACATTGAAACGGAGCAGGGCATCGGGACGAAGGGCGGGTTTCGGCCGAGCCGCCCTCGCAATGTGATTCTGGCCGGGCTCCCGAAGACGGTGCCGCTGCAGTTCAGCGACCTGCAGGAGGCGATGAGCGAACCGAATCTGGAATACCGCTACTTGACAAAAGAACAGGTCCAGCGAAACGGACTGCCGGCGGGAACTTACCGGATCTTCATGAAACTGTTCGTCAAACTGTCGAATTCGAACAACTACCAAGAGGTGAACACCTACGCCAGTCCTCCGTTCACCATCGTTGGTATCCAGCCCGTCATCAACCAGACCGTGCAGGTGCTTCCGCCGTACACGAAAAAACTGATGGACTATTTCTCCGCTTCCAAGGTGCGCAGCACAATCACCGTCATGCAGTATCCTTCGGACGACGCGACACTGCATCTGTATGCCCGGATCCGGAAAACCGACCAGTCCATCACGATCGCGAGCGACAGTTACGCATCGGTCAGCATCAAAAAAACGGGAGGGGTATTCCCCCCGTACACGCTGACCCAAGCCGATATCAATGAAGTGTTCCGCTACCCCGTCGCGGAAGGGATCGCAATGGAAGAGCTGCAGCGGACCGGACTGCCGGACGGCAGCTACGAACTCTGCTTCGACATACGTACCCCGGATGGCCTCGCGTTGGGATCCTTCTGCAGCCCGCCCTTCCTCGTCAGCGAACTGATTCCGGAAGCGGGGCTGGAGATCGAACCACCGATCATCATCCAGCCGTATGACGGCAGCGAACTGCTGCCTGAGCAGGCCGGGACTCTCCAGTTCACCTGGACCCGGCCCCCGGGATCCCCTCCCGAGACCCAGTACAGGTTGAAGATGATCGAACTGATCAATCCCAGGACCAATTACCGCGACATGCTTCGCAACAATACCTATCCGACGTTCTTCGAGACCATGGTAGGCTCCGTTCCGACCTACCTGTACACCGCGGCGAATCCCGCGCTGAACAAGGATCGGTATTACGCGTTCGTGGTGCAGGCAGTCAGCCCTATCGGCACCGCGCCCGCCAACTTCAAGAACGACGGCTACAGCGAACCGTCCCTGTTCTCCTTCCAAAAAGACAAATCGGTCATTCCCGGGGATATCGTCTCCGACGTACCGCCCAGGGATCCAATCCCGCCTTCGGAAGAGGGTCTCATCATCTTTGTTCCGGACTGCCCGGACTGCAACCAGGGTCAGAACGACCTGCCCTTCACGCTGCCGACCGCCGGCACGACTTATCAGTTGCTGGGGAACACGCTGAACCCGAATCTAGCCTTTGCCGGCCCGAATGCCGGCACCTCGGCAAGCGCGACAACGGTCTCCGTGAATATTCCCGCGGACGCCGTGGCGGTGAACAATGCCAAGAACTTCTTCCTTCGTTGGGAAGACAAGAGCAGGGCCCTCGCCAAGCTCCAGCCGCAGCCGGGCGAAGGAATCGTCTACCGGCTGCAGGTCCGCGATGCCTCCAACAACCGGGTCGTCTGGACACGGGATGTCTGGAACAGCAACTCCTATGAACAAACACAGGAAGGCCTCCCCTTCCGGGACGGCGCCAGATACCTGCTGCACATCGACGCCCTGCGGGGCACGGTGGCGCAGACAGGCTTCAATATCCTGCTCGACAAGACAGGTAAGCCGGAGACCATCGCTTCCTCCTGCAACTGCGCCTTCACCTTCATGAAGCTGCCGGACATTCCCGACCTGGAGGAATATACCGTCAAGGGTAAACTCTCATACAAGTTCGAGCATCATCCCGAAAAATACCCGCTGACGACCACCACGGCCACGCTGACGCGGTACACCACGCCTGCGGAGGGGGGAGGAGCCTGGTATGCCACGCCCAAGGACGACCGGCATGCCGTGCCGATCCAGATCAACGACGACGGCACCTTCGAGGTGACCGTCCACGCCTATCCTGACAACGGCCTGATCTCTGCCGATCCCTCGATCATTACCATGAAGCCGGTCGACCTGCGCGAATTCTTCAACCTCGAACTCAACTCGCCCTACTACCGTCCGTTCGGCACAACTCCCGAACCGCCCACGGTCGTCAAACTGACCGGCAAGGTCATCGACCTGGGCGAGATCACCTTCAACGTTTGGAGCTACACCCTCGAAGTGGAAGTGTCGAAGGGCTACAGCAAGTACGGCGGCGATGTGACCGGTACGTACCGCGAGCTCACGCCGCAAGATGTCACAGGCTACGTGAGCCGGCTGATGTTCGGCCTCGAAGGCTTCGAGGATGTCCCCTACTACGAGGGGGACATCCCTGCGAACGAGCCGAAATCCCAATACGGAAAAGGCCGCATCACGGACGGCAAGGTGGAGATCAAAAAGGGCGACGACGGGAAGGATCACACCTTCGTCACCTTCGACCGGTTGATCTGCAATTTCCAGAGCAACGACCGGTATCTCATCGACATTTCCCAGGAACTGGAGGTGGACGGAAAGAAGAAAAAATACGAGATCAATGAATTCCGGGGGGTCGAAGGCTTCCAATACCGTCCCGACAGCAAGGAACTGATCCTCGCGAGGGCGCTGAACAAGTCCAACTTCCTGGTGAAGGAGAAGGCGACGCTGATCGACGACACTCCGCCGCGTTCTTCCGTGAAGGGAAGGCTGGTCTTCGCCGATCCGAGCGTGAACCGGAACCAGACGCAGCCTCTGGCGAACACCGACATCGCCCTGGTGGTAACCTATCTGATCCTGGACGACCAGGGGCACAGCACGGTGATGGATCCCAATCACCTCATGCAAGACAAGACCAACAAGGCCGTTCAAGCGGGCGGTGCCGCCGGACAGGATCAGGATAAAGCCTTTCAAGAGTTCTCCGAAGGAATCAATGACCGGAACATGGTACTGGCCACGACCCGTACGGATGCGGACGGAAATTTTGAATTCAAGGACTTTGCCAACATCGATTCCGTGTACACCGAACAGTTCAAGAAAATGGTTCAGACTGCCGGAGGAGAGTTTTATTACCTGTTCAACGCTGACGGCCGCCTCAAGCGCACCGTTCGCGTCGTCGTCAACAACTCAGAGAAGCGGTCCTGGCTGAATCCGAACCGGGACATCGATGTGCAGCCCAACACCAGTGTGGACGTAAGTACACTCGTTGCCTACCTCGACACCTACAAACTCCGGGTGAAGCCGGTCGGGGATCCTACCGACAAGTTCACCGTTCCGGACAAAAAGGGTAAAATCTTGAAAGACGTGTTCGTCAACATCCAGCGGGATCCGATCTATCAGGGAGAACCCGCGGAGAGAACCGACCAAGAAGACTACGTAAAGAACGAGAACGGGCCGGTCTTCTCCGTCCCCAGACATCGGATCAACCAGAAAGGATATCTGGGCGTGAATGAAGATGTGGCCACAAGAATGTTCAATGAACTGAAAATCCGCGCGTTCACGAAGGATACCGTGGGCGAGCAGGCCTGCTATTCATATGGCTTCGGATACCCGCGCGATTATTATGAAAAACGCGCATTGTACAAACGCTACTGGCCGGAAGAGCGATTGAATCAGGTTTACTCAAAGGCCGAACCTTCTTTGTTCAAGAGCCAGAACGATTCCTACCTCTTCGTGGATGACTACAGGGATGTGACCTATGATCTAATCATCGCGATGAAGCCCAAAAAGCCCATCATTTCCGGCCGGGTGCTGGATGCCGAAAACATGAGCCGGTCGGTTGAGAGAGGACAGGTGATCCTGAGAACGGCCAAGATGAGTTATTACGCAAACTATGATGCTAGTAATGAACCTTTCACAATAACTGAAGCCGGCTTCACCTGGGAACGGGAAGTTTCGGAAGCGAAGGGAAACGGTTACTTTTCCTTCGGCGATTTGATTCCGAACATCTTCATACCCGGTACGGCAGTGACGGAGCCGATCGAGGTCAATAGCCTGGCTGATTTGATTGGTAGCGGTCGCTACGGCCTCTGTCAAGGAAGCTCAGACTACCAGCTCTTCGTCAAGGCGAGAGGCTACACGCTGGCGGAGTTCAAGCAAGAAGGGAAGGAGACCGTGAAGGATCCGGAGAGCAAGTGGTTCCCCGCCGAGCCTTTGAAGCCCAAGATGGGACAGCAGTTCCATTTCCCGATGATCCTGATGGGGCCGGACGGATGGATCACCGGCTGCGTGACCGACGAGGAGGGCAACGCGCTCGAGGCGCTGGCGAAAACCACCCGCAGCGTGCTCACAGAAACGATTGACGCGCCCCCTGGGAAAGCCTGCCCTCCCAAGGTAGTACAGCAAGTGTCCCTCGGCAACTCCTCAGGCCGCGGAAGGGGAAACACCGTCTCATTCATCGAAGCCAGAAGGAACTGGTTCAGAGTGCCCGCCCCGTCCACCTACAGCGACACCCTCTTCGTGATGCCGCGGAACATTTCGAAATATTTCAGCGACACCCTCTTTATCCCCGCCATGCCCGAAGGAGGGTACGATGTGGGTACGGTCGAGCTGAAAGAGCGGAAGCACCGCATCCGCATCGTAGCGATCCCGTACATAGAGAGTCCCACGCACCTGCCGCCCGGCATTCCCGGCTTGACGGTGAAGATCGAGGGCGCGGGCGAAGCGATAACGAACGAGGACGGAGTCGCTGAATTCAAATTCGTGAACAATGCGACGAATTTCCATTACGAAATCATTCCTCCCGAGGAATCCGACTACATCGCCATGGCCGGCGAGCTGACCAACCGCGACAGCAAGGAGATGGTCACGTACCGCATCATGCTCAAGAAAGGCGCCACGGTGAGCGGCCGGGTTACCACCGACGGGCAGCCCGTTCCGGGAGCGGATGTGTGGGTGTTCAACGGAAACGAGAAGCGGCAGGTCAAGGCGGACGGAGAAGGATACTACAAAATTCGCGGGATCAAGCCGGTCCGGATCACGACAACCTCCGGAAGCACCCGGCGTGGCGGAGTTAGCACCCCCGTTTTGAGTATCAGCTTCGAGGCGACGATCCACTGCGGCCCGCCGGATGACAATCCGGACTTCAGCAACCTGCGCGGGCTGGACAAGAATGCCACGTTCCAGACCGAGGACGGCACCGCGACTCTTGACTTCGAACTGGAGATATTCTACAAGGCGAACATCCGCTCGCTTCACGGCTTCGGGATCACGGTCACCGACATCAAGGAGGACGGCGGAGACAACTACCGAATCACCGGCAGCGTCCAGCTGGACAAGGTGCCGGGCAGCTTCGAAGCCCCGGACCGGATCGATCAGAACCCCCAGTTCAAAGACCTGAAAGTCAAGGCCAGCGCTGAAAAGGACGAGAAGGAGCGGCCCTATCTTGAAGCGGTCGGCGGGTCATACGGCATCGGTCTGAAGCAGATGGATGTTACGTTGAAAGCCGGCGGCGGACACGACTATTCCGTGGAACTGGGGAATGAAGGGGACGCCTTCCTGGAAGTGACCGGGGACGGCGTGACAGGAGGGTTCATCCACTCGAAAGCGCGCATCAAACCCAATTCGTTCAACTTTACGGACGTGGATCTCGCATTTGACGAGAACCAGTTCTACCTCAGCGACGTTGCCGGCGGAGAATCCGCGGACGGCGTGACTTCGTTCAAGCGCTACCTCAACCATCCGGAGACCGAAGAAGAAACCAAGAGCTTCCGGCTGCACGACCGGGAGGGAGGGCCGATGCAATTCCAGTTCATCGCGTTCGAAGCTACCTCTCCGCTGGAGGAGAGCCTCCTCGACACCGACGGCGTGATCACCCTCAAACCAGACGTATGGTTCATCAATCCGCTGCTCAAAAAGTTCCGGAACGACACCATCCGCCTGAATCTGCCGGAGATCAAGATGACGCCGAATGAGATCAACCGGGGAGGAGTCGAGGTAGATGAACTGAACATCGAATTCGAGAATTGGAAAATCGTAGCGAAGAACTGTACCGTCGACGCCTCCCGAGGCGGAATCGTGTCGAAGGATGTGCTGCTTCGCACCGGAACCCTGGATTTCCCAGCCAAGAACCTCCTGCTCAACAAGGAAGTGTTCCTCCTGAACGAATTCGAGATTGATCGGTTGCCACTGGGCAAGAATGTGGCCTTCATCGACATCGAGCCGGATTGTTCCTTCCAGTTCGGTGTAGATCCCAAATGCGGTATGGATCTTGAGGCGCATCTGATGATCAGCCTCGTCAATGACGGCGGGAAAAAGCCGGTAGGCGGCGTCAAGAATCTTCCGGGATTCGGACAGGATCTCGTGTTCCAGTCCATCAAACTGACCAGCGACGGCGGACAGGTGATAGGATTCGCGCCCAACTGCGAGAAGATCCGGCTCTACGACGTAGTGGACTTCCTGCCGTATACCATCAATTCCCACGAGGACAGCTTCAATGTCGACGGCGCCATCGACTACGGCATTCCGCGCATTCCTACGAACATCAACTACAAGCTGAACTTCACGAGGGGAAGATTTGGAAGAATCAACATGGAAATCGGAGGCAGTGATGTCAGCTTCAAGCAGGTGGGCACGTTCAATTCGTTGATGTCGCGCCAGGAAGACCTGCAGTCGATCACCGACGGACTGGTCGAGCTGCACGGGACCATACACGAGCCCGGGCATCTGGAACCCATTCGCGTCATCGTCTGGAAAAAGCGCACCGCGCCGAACCAGTATCGAATCTGGATGGAGCGTGAAAATCCCAAGAAGGCCCAGACGATCCGTCTGGGCGGAACGGGCCCGGGAGAACCCGAGTTCCTGGTTGAGAAGGCTGACATGGTCATCCTCCCGGATATAAATGACTGGGATCTGCTACGGCTCAAGCTGGTGCCTTCCGATACCTACGGCGGCAACAGCGGACTGGGCACGAAACCGATGTATTTCGAACTGGGCGGAGAAATGCGGACGGACTTGACAGTCGATCCGGAGAATCAGCAGATCGCCCTTGTAGGAACCGACATTGACCCGGAGACCAATCAGCAGAGCGAGAGCGGACTGACCGGCTTCAAGTTCGTGTACGACTTCCCGACCCAGCAATTCCTGGGCAGCATGACCATCGTCGACCAGAACATCGGCGGGGTGAAGTTCGGAGGCGTGCTCGAAATGGCCATCGGAAAACCCGGCTTCTACTTTTCCTGCGCGGGAACGATGCAGACCTCTCCCTGGGGCAAGATCAATGCCGGTTTCCTGATCGGCTATTACGACCAACAGATCCCCACGCACATCTGGCAGAATATCATGCAGTATTCCGCCCGGAACGAGGTGCCCTGCAGCCTGACCGGAGACAATTTCCGGGGCTTCTATGCCCTCGGAGCCATCGGGGTTCCTTTCTTGACCTTCGATTATTCATTTGACTTCGGTATCGCGAAGGGCGGGGTCAACATGAATGTGGCGGCGGAGGCCAGCGTCTACGCCAGTTTCCAGCCGGGACACAACATCCTGGGAGCTTCTGCGATGGTCTATGCCAACGCGGAGGCCTATCTGGAGGCAATCACCTGTACTTCGATCGAAGCGAGCATCGCGGCGACCATCAAGGGAGAGACCACGATTCTGCTGAATCCACCCTACACGGCCAGCCTTGGTCTCTGCGGCGACATCCTCTTGAAAGGATGTTTGAAACAGGAAATTCCTTGGGTGGACGCCGAGGGATTCACGTGCGTTGCTCCTCCCGATTTCTTGCCGCACAAGATTGATTTTGAAGTGGCGCTGCACGCAGGCTTGACCGCTGCGATCGATTTGAAGGGAGGCAGCGGACCTCGGGTCGACAACATCACCTACGGCACCGGATTGTGCACCGGAAAGATGGGTTGTTCCGTCGGTACCCAAAGCGAATCGAAGACAAGTTGCGATTGATGGATATTCTTAGGATAACAATGAAAACAAAGACGATATGAAAAAGTTGATCATCCTGCTGCTGGCCGCCCTTTCAGGCGCCGTCCTGCTGCAAGGACAGGAGCGATACCCCTTTGCCGTAGCGGGTCCCGACGGGATCTATGTGAACTGCGGCGATGAGATCCCCCGAGATTTCGCCTACCAGATTTTCCGGAGGGCTTCGGGAAGCCGGAACTGGGAGGAGCAGGCCCTCATCTCCGCCGAAACGCAGTTCGACCGCTTCTTCCGGAAGGTATGGGAGGCCTGCGCCCACAACCCGATCTACGATTTCCCAAAGGAGTCCGAGAAACTGCTGGTGTGGAAAATCCTCCACGGGCACGACAAAGCAAGCGAAATCCCCCTCTACGGCACGCTGCCGATGTACCAAGAAGCATTGGGCGTGACCTGGTACGACGAGGGCGCGGAGAAGGGAAGGCAATACGAATACAGAGTCGTGACCTTGAAAAACGGCCTTCCGCCTGTTGAAAAGACGACCCGTGCGGTGCGCTTCCCTCCGGCGGAGAAAAAAGACTACAAGATCTGGACAACCGGGCAGGATGCCCGTGAGGAGTATGTCCGCCTCGACTACACGATCACGGACCGACAGGACATGTACACGTCCAAGTTGCTCCGCAGTTATTACCTGCAGTCGGATTTCACGCCGGTCTCCGCGCACATCGGCTATGACGTGGACACGCACGGCCAACGGAAGGCTTTCGCCGTGGATACGACCGCCCTGTACCGCGGCATCATCCTGTACTGCTTGCAGCCCTACGACATCTACGGCAACCCCGGACAACCTTCCGACACCGTCCGGATCACCAACCTGATCAACAAGAGCGAGAGCGTTCTGGACGGGTTGTCGGCGGATCCGGCTGAAAACGGCATCCGGATCTCCTGGCAGCTCGTGAAGCCGGAGTTCCTCCGGAGCATCGACCTTTACAAAGGAATCGGCTACCGGGACACCATCGACTACAAGTACCTGCTCAGCATGTCGCCGAAGGACACGGTCTATCTGGACACCGATGTGGAGCCCGCGCAGATCTATTCCTACAAGCTCGTCATCAACAATGCCTACGGGCAAAGCCCGCAGAGCATGCGGGTAGTGGGCTGGTACTACGGGAACCGGCCGGCGGAAACCCCGCTCGAGCTGGAAGCGGAAGTGGCTATGGACGTCGTAACCCTGCGCTGGAGGCGGCCGAGCGAAGACACGCAAGCCTATTACGTGCTGCGCGGCGAAGGCGATGCCTCGAATCTCCAGCAGATCGGAGACGCCTTTGTCTCCGACAGTCTCATCGTTTCCTTCACGGATTCGGTCAAGAACGTACCGGGCAGGACGCTCGCCTACGCCGTCCGCGCGGAGAACACGAGCCGCAACTTCAGTCCGCCGACGGATCCGGTCTTCGTCAATCCCCTGCGGGACATCCCCCTGAGCGTGCCGATAAACGTCGCGACCCGCTATGCGGACGGGCGCGTCTGGGTGACCTGGGACCAGGTGGACGAAACGGATGCGAACGTGATCGACTACCGGGTGGAACGGAGGATCCTTGCGCCTGAAGCGGAAGCGGAGTTCAAACCCGTTCCGACCTCCAAAATACTGCTCAACTACTACGAGGACGCCGACGTGAAGGAAGGCATAACCTATGAATACCGGGTCGTCTCCCTCGGGTCGCACAGTCAGGTCAGCGAACCCTCCATCCCTTCCGGCTGCCTCGTGCCGGCCGTACTCCCGATTTCCATCTCTTCGCTACAGGTGCACCAGACCCAGGACGGCTACCGGCTCGCCTGGGAGAAGACGGGACAGGAGGACATCGCGAACTACAAGGTATACCGGGTGCAGGCGGGTCAGTCGCCCAAACTGCTGGCGACCCTGAAAACGGACGAAACCACTTGGTTCGACCCGATGAAACCGGACGGCGTGGTCTATCTCTATGCCGTGACCTGTCTCGGTACGAACGGGATAGAGAGCGAGATCGTCCGGTGGATGGGCGCGAATTGACGGCGACAGGACGCGCTCCGAAAAAAGGTAAACCCACCATTGAGTATTATCAACAACAATTTCCAAAACATGAAAAACAAAATTTTGAAAATCGGCATGCTGGCCCTTGCGATCGTGGCCGTCACCTCCTGCCAACAGATACTCGAACAGGTGATAAGCAAAGAGATCCCGATCAAAAACCAGTCGGTGACCTTCACGGTCGAGCCCGGAACCCGCGCCGACGAGGGTGAAGAAACGCTCTTCGACGGCGTGCTGGAAATAAATATAGCGGAAGAAATAGAGAAGAAAGGGTTCTCGTTCGACAAAATCCTGTCACTCGCGCTCAAAACGGGCACGCTTGAACTGGTCACCCCTTCGAACTACAACATGGACGGATTCCTGTCTGCGAAATTGTATTTCGACAACAAGAAGAATCTGGTGGCGACGGCCGAGAAAGTCGAGCACAACAAGGTGCTCTTCACCGTCGTCAACGTGAATCTGCTCGACAAGTTGAGAGACGACAGTCTGCACATCATCCTGACCGGGCAGCGCCCCCCGAAGAAGGTGATCCTCAAACTCATCATGGACTACGCCGCGCGCGTCACCCTGATCAGCAGCGACACCTGACGGCAACGAATCAACGGACACAACATAAACAAATGAAAATATGAAAACAACAATCAAAATTATCGCGTTGCTGGCATTGGCGGTGCTGATGCTGAACGCCTGCGGCAAAGATGANNAAAAATACAAGGTGGAGTTCAGCCCTGTCAAACCTTCGTTATACAAACCTTCACCTAAGGATAACAAATTCTTTGTAATAGCCAAAGTCAACGACAAGGAGATCGAGTCGGGCGACGAGGTGGAAGAAGGCAAGGAGGTGGTTTTTACGGTCCACATCGGAACGCTAGCCTTGAAGGAACTGGATAAGTGGGAGGTTACCGGGGCCGATGTCCCCAACGTCAATCGTGAAACCCTCACCATAAAAGTAGAAGGACCGTTGAAAGTGGTGGCTGTTTTTAAACCGAGACTTGCTCCGAAATAGAGCGAACCGTCTCATCTGAATTGCCCCACCGCGCGCGTCGCCCTGATCAGACACCTGACGGCAAATGAATCAACGGACACAAAAAATGAGAATATGAGAAGAACAATCAAAATTATCGCGATGCTGGCATTGGCAGCGCTGCTGCTGAACGCCTGCGGCAAAGATGAAGGAACAGCGATTCCGGAAAAATACAAGGTGGAGTTCAGCCCCGTCAGGACTATCTTAATCCCTCCGGAACCCTATAAGGATAAGGAATGCTATGTGATAGCCAAAGTCGACGACAAGGAGATCAAGTCGGGCGACGAGGTGGAAGAAGGCAAGGAGGTGGTTTTTACGGTCCACATCGGACTTTTCTCCAACAAGACATTGGACAAGTGGGAGATTACCGGAGCCGATGCCCCTGCCGTCGTTCCCGAAACCATCGTCATAAAGGTAAAAGGACCGTTGAAAGTAGTGGCTGTTTTTAAACCGAAACTTGCTCCGAAATAGAGCGAATCACCTCATCCGAAAAGGTTTACCTAGTCCGTCCAACGGAGCGAATGGATCGCCTTCGCGGGTACGAGGGTTTCGACAAAATGTCCGGGACTTTTGAACATCAAGACCTTCGGGCTATCAGACTTATTGAGGACAAGCACCCCGAACGATCCGTCCGGGTTCTTGTAGGCTTGATAGTTTAAACCCCCGTCGGTCTCCCCTTTCGCATCGATCCGAACCGCGCCGGGCCGGATGACCTTCGAGGCGTGGGCGATGTTGTAGTAATGGGTAGTCCGATCGATGATCGCGCCGGAAGCCGACAGCAGGGTCACCGCCCCGTAGCAGGTCTTGCAGCTGCCGTCCGCCGGACTGTACGGCCCCCGCTTCTCGTCCAGCACCATATTCCAAAGCGTAACTCCCTTGCAACCCCGGGCGAGGGTCTGCAAGAAGATGGCGTCGAAGTCGTCCAGCAGACATTTGTCAAAGGAATAGTTCCAGGTTCCGATCGAGGCCTCCGTAAAATAAATTTCCTTGTCCGGAGCGTTCCGGACAATGTTGTCCAGTTCCGTGACGCTGCCTCCATAGTTGTGCCAGGCTGAGCCGGCGACATACTTGCTCGCCTCGGGATCGGCATAGATACGCAGCGGATAGTTCTTCTGGTCCGCCTGGTTGTCGTAGTTGTAGTTGTGGTCGAAGACCAGAATCTTGGTTTTGAGTCCCGCCTCTTCAAAGGCGGGTCCCAGGGCGGTCTTGATAAAATCACGCTGCTCGGCCCAGGTCATGTACAAGGACATCGAGTTCCCGTGGTTGAGCGGTTCGTTCTGGACGGTTACCGCGTCAATCCCGATCCCTTCGGCTTGCATAGCCTGGATCCATTTCACGAAATACCGCGCGTAATCCGGATAATACGCCGGCCGCAGCGATCCGCTGGTCCAGCTGTACCAGTCGCTTCCGTCGGTGACGGAGCGCCGCTTCATCCAGCGGGGACAACTCCAGGGCGAGGCGATGACCTTGATCTCCGGATTGATGGCGACGATTTCTTTCAGTACGGGCAGGACCACATCCCGGTCAGAAGGATGCATCGCGAAGTTTTCGATCCCGGGTTTGTCGCACCAGGTATATTCCTCGACATTGAAGTCCGAGGCGCCGATGGTCACCCGGATGAGTCCGATCCCGAGTCCGTCGGCTCCGAAAAGGGATTTCAGGAACTCCGACCGGGCGGCGGGCGTCATCCTGCCCAGATTGTAGCAGGAAGCCCAGGTCATCGCGGCGCCGAAACCGTCGACCGTCTGGTAGGTCGTGGACGGATCCAAGGTTACATTCGTGACGGCTATGCTTGAAGGTACGGTGAGCTTCTTGTCAAAGACAAGCCCCTTCGCTTCGAAAAGCTTGGATTTGTCCGCCGTCGTGGTGTAGGTCCTGACATCCGCGGCGGTTTCGGTTTCTTCGGAGTCCGGGACTGTTCCGCCGCCTCTCTTGTTGCAGCAGGTCACGGCAAGGGAGAGCGCGATCCAAGGGAAGACCGCCATGAAAAAAATTCGGTTGCTCATATCGCTTTCGGGTTTCTTTCCATGCAAATTTACGAAATATTCAGGGATCGAACATCCTTTTTCCTACCATTTTCCGCAACTTTGAAAATTTATATAAGTCATTTACAACAAAGTACTTAAATGGTTTTATAAAAAATATCGTTCCAATTATTTCCGAGACAGTCTTTCAAATAATTTTTTTTGTTTACTTTTGTATTTGAACCGCGAGTAATCTCACGTAACATAACACTATTTTAAACGTATAATCACATCCATGAAAAGCCTTATTCAACGAGTCACCCTTATGCTCGTGATCTTGGGCGCGGGTTTAGTCTCCGCACAGGCCCAGCAAGTGAAAGGAACCATCAAGGATGCATCCGGACAACCCGTCATCGGGGCAGCCGTGCTCGTCCAGGGGACGACGCGCGGCACGACGACCGATGTGGACGGGTCCTTCATCGTCAATGCCGGACCGGATGCCGTGCTTGACATCTCTTCCATCGGTTACATCGGCAGGTCCATCCTGGTAGGCGGCAGAAGCGAGATCAACATCGTCCTCGAAGAAGACGCGATGGTGCTGCAAGATGTGGTCGTGGTCGGCTACGGCGTGCAGAAGAAGAGCGTCGTCACCGCCGCTATCTCCAGCATCACCTCCGAAAACCTTAAGCAGCAGTCCCACGACCGGATCGACGCCGTGCTGCAAGGCATGACCTCCGGCGTGTACGTCACGCAAGCATCCGGCGCGCCGGATGCTTCCTCCCAAGTCCGCATCCGCGGGGTCGGCACCATCAACAGCTCCAACCCGCTCTACATCGTGGACGGACTGGCCATCTCCGGCGGCATCGACTACCTCAACCCCAACGACATCGAACGGATCGAGGTGCTCAAGGACGCAGCCTCCAGCGCTGTCTACGGCGCCCGCGCCGCCAGCGGTGTCATCCTGGTCACCACCAAGAAGGGCGTGGCCGGCAAGACCCGGGTGGCATACGACGCCTCCTACGGTTGGCAAAATCCCTGGCGGAAACCCCGGGTGCTCAACGGCACTGAATATGCCATCATGATGAACGAAGGCTATGTCAACGCAGGAAGCGCCCCCCGGTACGACGACCCCTATTCCTATGGCCAAGGAACCGACTGGGTAGCTGCCATATTCAATGACAACGCCCCTGTCATGAAGCACGACGTAACCGTCAGCGGCGGCAACCAGAACGTCAACTTCTCCCTTTCAGGCGGGTATTTGTCGCGGGAAGGCACCGTCGGAGGCAACTTCGGCCGTTCGAACTACGACCGTCTCACCCTCCGCGAGAATGTCGGCATCACCCTCTTCGACAAGAGCGAAGAGCGCGACTGGCTGAACAAACTGGACATCACCTCCAGCGCATCCTACGCGCACATGAACTCCACCGGTATTTCGACCAACTCTGAATTCGGTTCCCCGCTCGGTTCGGCGCTCGGCATGTCTCCGCTGGAGCCGATCTTCGCATCCCCGGAGATGGAGGAACTCTACAAGACGCTTTACCCGGTGGGTTACCCGTATCTGATCCGGGATGCAACCGGCCGCGCCTATTCCGTCGCGGACGGAGCTGTCTACAACGAGCAGAACAACCCGCTCGCCATGCTGGAACAGCCCGGCGAGAAATACAACACCGACAAGATCGTTGCGAACGCAGCTGCGGAACTCCAGCTCTGGGACGGGCTCAAGTTCAAGACTTCCATCGGCATCGACCTGGCGTTCTGGGGCAGCCACGGATATGGCCTGCCGTATTTCCTGTCGTCCAAGAACTACCGGTACGATACGGTCACCACGACCGAGACCTACGACAAGGACGGGAAGGTTACCAGCACGGACAAGATCGCCTACGGATCCAATGCCTATCAGTCCATGAACCGGTCGTTGCTCTGGCAGCTCGAGAATGTGCTTTCGTACAGCAAAACATTCGGGAAGCACGGCATCAACGCCATTCTCGGGCAGTCAGCCATCAAGTCATCCAGCTCCAACGTAGGCGGTTCCGCCATGGGGCTCATGTACCCGAATGATCCCTGGAAGATCTCGGTCAACAATACCCTCGGCCAGCAGAAAGACGGAGACCGCAACGGATGGGGATCCTGGAACTCGATTGTCTACACCTTGGCTTCCTACTTCGCGCGCGTGTCGTACAATTATGACGAGCGGTACATGGCTGAGGTCACGGTCCGCAGGGACGGCTCCAGCCGCTTCGGCGACAACAACAAGTGGGGCACCTTCCCGTCCGTGTCATTCGGCTGGAACTTCAGAAACGAGGCGTTCATGCAGGACATCCCCTGGCTCTCGACCGGCAAGCTCCGCTTATCCTATGGTGTAAACGGAAATGACAGCATCGGAAGCTTCCGATACGCCGTCTACATGCATTCCGGCAACAACTATGTGTTCGGTTCCGGTGCCAGCGGCTCGGAAAGCGTGCTGGTGGGCGCGAAGCCTTCCGGCCTCGCCAATCCCAACGTCAAGTGGGAGGAATCCCGCCAGACGAACCTGGGTCTTGACCTCGGTTTCTGGGGCAACAAACTCACCTTCACAACAGATGTGTACGACAAAAAGACTTCCGGCATCCTGATGGCGATGCCCGTTCCGACCTATGCCGGCGACTCGGCTCCCACAGGCAATGTGGGTGACATGTCGAACTACGGAGTCGAGTTTGAACTCACCTACCGGGATCAGATCGGAGACCTCCTGTGGCATGTCTCGGCCAACGCTACGTATGTCCGCAACAAACTGACCTATCTCGGCGACGAGTCCACCTACCTGACCGGTTCCAGCCACAAGATCCGGAACCCTCACGCGGGGTATCGTCGGAATGCCCTTCCCCTATTTCTTCGGATGGAAGACCGACGGTATTTTCCAGAATCCTGAGGAAGTCAAAAACTACGTGAACGCAGAGGGAGGCCTGATCCAGCCGAACGCGGTTCCCGGAGATGTACGCTTCGTGGATCTGGACGGGAACGGCCGCATCGACGACGACGACCGCACCATGATCGGCAAGGGTATTCCGGACTGGACCTTCGGCCTGAATCTAGGCTTCGAATGGAAGGGGATCGACTTCAACATGCTCCTTCAGGGCCAGGCAGGAAACGATGTCTTCAACGTAACCCGCCGCACAGACCTCTACTACATCAACCTTCCCAAGACCATCCTGAACCGCTGGACGGGAGAAGGTTCCACCAACCGCTATCCGCGCTTTTCTTTCGAATCCGCCAATGAAAACACCCGTGTTTCCGATCTCTGGGTCGAGGACGGTTCCTATCTCCGCGCGCGCAATGTCCAGTTGGGCTATACGCTCCCTGCGGAACTGACCCGGAAGATCGCGATCAACCGGCTGCGTTTCTATGTCCAGGCGGAAAACCTCTTTACCCTGACCCGCTACACCGGCTGTGATCCGGAAGTACACGGCGGCAACGGATTCAGCACGGAGGCGGGGATCGACCGCGGTGTCTATCCGCAGTCCCGCACCTTCTCCGTGGGCGTGAATGTCAACTTTTAATTGAAGACTCTGAATATGAAAAAGATATATTACACACTCTGCATACTCGCCGTTCTTCTGACCACGGCCTGCGGCAAGGATTTCATCACGGCGGTGCACAACTCGTCCGAACCGCTCGACGAGTACTTCACCAATGAAGACCGTATGTTCCAAGGCCTCGTGGCGGCCTACGACCCGCTCCAATGGTTCGACTACTTCTACCAATACGATGCGCTCAACATGGTGTCGGACATCATGGCGGATGACATCTACTGCGGCGGGTCCAACGAAGGCGACCAGCCCGTTCTGGTGAAAACCCACTTCTACACGGCGACGCCCACCGACGTCTGCAACCAGATCTGGACCATCGCCTATTCCGGCGTCAACCGCTGCTGCCATGTGCTGGAGCGCGTGGACGGTGTCCCGGGTATGGCGGAAGCGACCAAAACCCTCTACCGGGCGGAAGCGACCATCCTCAAGGCCTATTACTACCACTGGCTTTGGAAGTTCTGGGGGAATATCCCCTACTACGACGAGAACCTCATCGCTCCCTACCTGACTGCCCAACTCGGCCACGACGAGGTCTATGAAAAGATCGTGACCAAGATCGAGGAGGCAATCGCGCTGAACGTCCTCCCCATGAAGGTAACCGGAAACGAAGGCCGCGTCACCAAAGCCATGGCCTACATGCTCTTCACCGACGTGGTCTTGTACCAGAACGACCAGAGCCGCTATGCCAAAGCGTTGGATTTCATGAAGGAAATCATTTCTTCCGGACAGTATTCCCTGGTTGCCGACTATGCCGGCATCTGGCTGGAAAGCGGCGAATGGGGGCCTGAATCCATTTGGGAAATCAATTATGTCAACGAAGGCGGTGTCCGCAGTTGGGATGCGCCCATCGCGACAGGCGGCACCGTCTATCCCGTCTTGACGGGCATCCCCGGAGCATCCAAGGACTTTGTGGACGGATGGGGATTCGGCGGGGTGGCCAAGTCTGCCTACGAAATGTACGGCGAAGGCGACCAGCGCCGGGACGGCGGCATCCTCAACATCGAGACCTATGTCGCCTCAGACGGAGGAAAGGAAACCTGCACCCCCCGCTGGGAGTCCGAAGGCTTTTACCTCCTCAAATACATCGCGCGGAAGAACGGGAACCACGGCTACAAGGGAGATCCCAACATGAACCACGGGAACAACTACCGCGTGTACCGCTACGCCGAGACCCTGCTGAACGCTGCCGAACTCTCCGTCCTCCTCGGACAGGACGGTTCTGGATACCTCCGGGAAGTGCGCGAGCGCGCCGGCTGCACGGACACAGGCACCGACCAACTTTCCATCATACAGGAACGCCGCAAGGAATTCTTAGGAGAAGGAAAACGGTACTGGGATCTGATCCGGACCGGACAGGCAGCCACCGTACTGAAGGCTTCCAACCACGCTTTCCGCCAGAACGACTGGACGGAATCCAAGAAATACTGGCCCATTCCCCAGTCGGAGATGGACAAGGATCCGAATTTGGTACAGAACAATTATTAATCGCGCCAGACCATGAAAAACAGCATTAGATACATACTTCTGACGATATTCGTCCTGCTGCTCGCCAGCTGTACGATCGACTATGTCGAGCCCGTTCAGAGCGGACTTCCGCAAGCAAGCTCGCTCACGCCCGTGATCACCGTGGACCAGGAAACGAACTACGTGACCTTCTCCATCACGGACAAGGAGGTCGTCCCTCTTTGGATCTTCGGGAGCGAGCGGATCGACAAGGACGTGAACAAGAAATTCGCCTACGCGCAGAACGGAATCACCCTTCGCATCCGCGATGCCGGCATGCACACCGTCGAGCTCAAGGCCTACAATGCCAACGGCATCTCGCAAGGCTCCCAAATCCTGACCTACGAACTGGAGAACACCTACCGGGATCCCTTCAATCCGACGCCCTACATGAAAGCGATCGCCAACGCGTGGGTGTGGGACAAGGAGACCCCCGGGCATTTCGGTTGCGGGGAAACGGCGGAAAATCCTACCGGATGGTGGTCCTGCGGCGCCAATGAAAAGGAGGACATGGGACTCTACGACGACATCATGACCTTCACCGCCGACGGTCAGTACACCTACGATCCGGGAGCGGGCGGGACGGTCTATGTAAACTGGGGTTCCGATTTCCTGCCGGACGGCCATGCGGATGAAATCGCCGCGAAGACCGACTACCAGGCCGAAATCGCTGCCTACACGCATCCTTACACCATCGAGAACAACTGGAACGAAGCGGGCATCGAGGAAATCTTCCTCGTATTGCAAGCAGGAGACAACCTCTCCTATGTTCCCAACAAGGAAGCCTACACCACGAACACGCGCTACCAGTTCGTAAGCACCAAGACATCCGACATCCGGAAGAATCTCAAACTCGTGAACTACTCCCCCACCGCCAACAACGGCGGCTCGATCGCTTGGCTCTACAGCTTCGTGCCGTATGTGCAGGGAGTTACGCCGCAGGATCTGCTGGCGGGCACGGATCCCGCCGGAAAGGTCTGGGTGATGGACGCGGACACAAAGGGACATCTTGGATGCGGTCCGGACGCGGGGAATCCGGCCGGCTGGTGGTCTGCCAATCCCTACGAAAAGGAAGGCTTCGGCATGTACGACAATGAGCTGACATTCAAACCCGACGGCACCTATGCATTCAACCCGGGAGCGGATGGTCTGATCTATGTGAACAAGGACGTGACCGCGCTCGGCGGCCCTGCAGGTGAAGACTTCACGCTTGCCTGGGAAAGCCAAGAGGTTACGTACACCTTCGACGGGGAGACCATCACCCTGCCCAAGGGCGCTACGGTCGGCTATATCCCGAACGATGGCACCTACAATAATCCGGTGTTCATCGTGACGAATCTCACGGAAAGCAGCCTGACGCTGGTGGCTTCGATTGAAGGGATCTCCTGGCAGTTCATTTTCAGGGCGCGAGACTATGTGGCGCCGGAAAGTTCCTTCGGCGGGGTCGCTTTCGAGTCCGGCAAGGCGAACGTCCATCTCGAGCAGGGCAACACCTATCCTGTCACCGGAATCGATCTGACGCAGATATGGATTGATCCCGACTTCTTCGAGCTGGTGGACAATACCTCGCTGCGCTTCCTGGCCGTTACGGGCGACTACCAGATCATGAACAAGACAACCTGGCTGAAGGCCCTCCCGATGTCCGGCGGTGAGTACGCCACCTATGAAGACGGCGGACTCTGGATCATCGGAACCGGCATCCACAAGCCCAAGACAGAGCCCGAACCGGGGTGGACCACCGATGCTTCCGTGGACATTCCGTTCGCGAAGACGGGTGACAACACCTATCAGCTGACGGCCTACATCACCGGTCCGAACTTCAAGATCTTCGGGCAGCCCAACTGGGGCAAGGAGTACGGAGGCCAGGACTTCGGCACCCTGCAGCTGAACGACTACTTCACCATCAACGGCTACCCGAACGGCAGCGACAGCGACAACGGGAACATCTGGAGCGGATCCGCTTTCGCGGAAGGCTGGTACGTCTTCAAACTTACAGAAAACAGCGGCAAGTTCGACCTGACCGTCGACCGGTGGATGAAGGAGACCGTGGTGTATGACATCACCGGGGCCGGCAATCTCTGGCGGAATGCCGTCATCACGCCCGAATACTGGTATTCACCTGAGAATTGGACCGGCGGCATCAGCCCGCTCGCCCAGATCACCGAAAACAACGGCTTCACCGCCGAGATTCCGGAGGGCGTGGGCGGATCCGAATGGCAGGCCCAGAACAAGCTGCATTCCGGCATCGCGACTTCGTCCGAGAAGAAGTATGACTTCTGCTGCACGCTCACGGCCACCGAAGACATGACCATCACCGTGAAGATGACCGGCAATCCCGAAGGCGCGGAGGAGGTCAACGCGTTCTTCTACAACGGCGGTGTAGCCCTCTCGGCGGACGAACCGCTCATCTTCAAGATGCCCGGCATCTCCCAGAAGGAAGGCAATCCGGACTTGACCCTCATTTTCGACCTGGGCAGAAGCCCGGTCGGATCCAAACTGACCGTGACCGACATCTGTTTTCAGGAACACAATGCGGTCGTGGTACCTGTCGAATGAGAATATGAGAAAACTCTTATCCATCTTCCTGTTCGCCGCCGCCGGCTTTCTCTCTTGCGCATCCAGCTGCGAGAAGGAAAAGCCGGGCGGCGCCGCGAAGACCGTCACGGTCAGCCCGACGAGTCTTTCCATCCCGCCTGAAGGCGCTGCGGAAACCCTTTCCGTGACCGCTGACTGCGATTGGGGCATCACGGCGGACGACAAGTCCTGGTGCGTGGTGACCCCGACCGGGGGCGGTGCCGGAACCTCCACCGTGACCGTAGAGGTCGCGAAGAACAGTGCCTACGAGGCCCGGAACACGAATGTGGTCATCCGCTTCGGAGCCGAGACGATCACCGTTCCGGTGGAGCAGGGCTTTACGGATCTCGAAATTGTCGCTCCGGAAGGATATTCCCTGGTCTGGGCGGAAGAATTCACAGATTCCGAGATCTCTAAGACGAACTGGAGATTCGAGAACTGGGCTCCCGGACGTGTCAACAACGAACTCCAGCGCTACGTAGCCGGAGGCGTCCTCGACGGCAATCGCACTGCTTTCCTGGAAAACGGCGTCCTGCACATCCGGGCGATGAAATACAACGGCCAGGTGATCTCCGCCCGCATGAATTCAACGGAATCCTGGCTCTACGGCTACATAGAAGCCCGCATCCAACTCCCCAAGGGGAAGGGCACCTGGCCCGCCTTCTGGATGATGCCGGACGATTTAAGCCAAGGGTGGCCGGCCTGCGGAGAGATCGACATCCTGGAAGAAGTGGGCGTCAACCCGAACTACACCTCCTCCTCGATCCACACCAAGCGCTACAACCACATGATAAACACCCACAAGACAAAGGAGATCTACACCCCGGGCGCGGAAGACGAATTTCATGTTTACGCGGTGGAATGGACTCCCGACTATCTTCAGTTCTACACGGACGGAGCGCCGCAGATGCGGTTTGCGAACGATGGTACCGGAAACAACGACACCTGGCCTTTCAACAAGAAATTCTACGTCATCCTGAACCTCGCCTGGGGCGGAGACTGGGGCGGCTGGGACGGCGTCGATGAAAGCGCCCTGCCCTGCACCCTGCTGGTGGACTATGTACGCGTATTCCAGAAAAAGTAAGGAGGTGGGAACGAACATCCGGTGAAAGTGAGACTCCATCGATTTTTGAAGACTTGCCTGGCGGTTCTGGCCGCCGGGCTTGTCTTCGTTGCTTGCAGGAAAGAGAATGATGCCGTCGAACTGCCCAAGCAGCCCGCCGGCTATCAGGAACTGCTGGCCGCCTATCAAGCCGGATTCAAGTACTTGTCTTGTGATTATTCCGGCACTACGACGGTCCGCTTCGAGAACGGCACCGTATCCATTCCGCCCGACGGCTTGAAGATCCAAGACTGCCGATCCTGCGCTCCGCGGGTGGTGAGCCTTTCTCCTGAAAACAAAATGTGGTGCTTGGACGGCATCCTGTCCGGGGTGAGGTACCACGAACACCTTCCGGATGAGCAGGCCACGGTTGTCTACGCTTACATCGACCCCTATACCCTCCATCTCTACATTTCCAACGGGAACGTGCTCGATTTTCCGTTCGACGAATCCCTGCTTCCGCGGGAATTCCGGATGCCGGTCATCCGGATCACGCACTCCGGCACCGAAATCACGCGGGAGGCCTATGTCGAGGGCAGCATCACCATCGAGGATCCAGACCTCGCCTATTCGGAAGCCGCTTCCTTTTCGGCCTCGATGCGGATCAAGGGGCGGGGCAAGAGCACCTGGTCCATGCCGAAGAAGCCCTACAAGATCAAACTCGCGGAGAATACCTCCCTGCTGGGCATGCCCGGGGACAAGGACTGGGTGCTGCTGGCCAACTATGCAGACAAGTCCCTGATGCGGAACAACATCGCGATGGAGGTATCCAGAATCTGCGGTCTGAAGTGGACACCGCAATCCCGGAATGTGGAGGTGTTCCTCAACGGAAGCTACCAAGGCGTCTACAATCTCGTCGAAGACAAAGAGGTGGCGAAGCATAAAGTCAACATCGGAAAGAAAGACTGCTACCTTGAAATGGAAGAGGCTTTCGATGAGCCGCTCCACTTCCGGACGCCGCACAATGTCCCGATCCAGGTCAAGGAACCCAAGAATCTCTCCGAAGAAGAATGGGAAAAGGTCCGGACCTACATCCTGGACTTTGAAGAGGCTCTCTTCGGTCCGGATTTTACCGATCCGGTCAAGGGATACGCCGCCTGGATCGATGTTGAATCCTTCATCGACAATTACCTTGTCCGCGAGTTGTCCAAGGATATCGACGGGAATCTGCGCAAAAGCTCATTCCTCACGCTCAAAAAGGGTAGCAAGCTGGACTTCTATCATGTGTGGGATTTCGATCTGGCATTCGGCAACGCGGACTATTTTCCGGACGGGAACAACGGGCCCACGGGCTGGTGGATCAAAGACTATGGAAGCCTGTCCGTCAGAAACACAGGCTGGTACCACAGACTTTTCCAGGATCCCGCCTTCGTCCGGAAAGTCAAGGATCGCTGGAAAGCCCTCTATCCGGAGCTGACAACCGTCCCGGCATTTCTGGACAAGGCAGTCCGGGAAATGGGCGATGCGCCCGCCAGAAATTTCAAAAGATGGGATATCCTGAACATCTACGTCTGGCCGAACGTCATGGTCACCGGATCGTACGATCAGGAAGTCGCTTATCTGCAATCTTTCTACACCCGGAGGCTGTCTTGGATGAACGACAGCCTTGCCGGGCTGTAGCGAGTCTGCGCGTTATTATTGCTCCACCGTATAAGAGCCGGCGGCATATTCCTTGGCTTCGGTTTCACCGGGAAGGGTGACGGAAGCAGTGGCTCCTTCGGGGATCGTGAAGTTCCAGATCCACTTGTCGCCCTCATACTTCCATTCGCTCTCGATGCGCCCGGCGGCGGAGTCGTAGGTCGCCTTGACGAAGCCGAGCCGCTTGTCCGGAACCGGCTTCATGATGATGCGCTTGAAGCCTGGGGCGGCCGTATCCGCGGCGATGCCGCAGACCGTCTTCCAGATCCACTCGCAGACACAACCATAAGCGTAGTGGTTGAAGCTGTTCATGCCCCGGGGGCCCATACCTTTGTCAAGCATGTAGCTGTTCCAGCGTTCCCAGATGGTGGTCGCACCGTTGTCGACCGAGTAGAGCCAGCTGGGATTCTTGCGTTGGAAGAGCAGTTCCCAGGCAAGATCCGCCATGCCGTTTTCGGTGAGGGTGTTCATCAGGATGGAGGTGCCGAGAAAGCCGGTCTGGAGGCAGTTGCCGTGCCGCGTGAAATTCTCGCGGAGACGGGCGGTCAAGGCGGCCTTCGCCTCCCCTTCCACCAAGCCGTTCTTCAACGCGAAAAGGGCAGGTGTCTGCATGGTGTTGAGGATCGCGGTCTTGAAGGCTCCCTTCCCATCCAGGAAAGTGTTCTTGAGATAGGTCTTTGCTTCAGAGACCATGGTCTCATATTTACCGGCGTCACGTCCTGTCGCTGCCGCCATGTCGCGCATCATGCCCGCATCAATGGCCCAGTAGGAGGCGCTGAGATAGTTCCAGTAGACGATCGCTTCGGGGAGCGGGATCCGCTTTCCTGAAGCGTCACTGGTAAAGGCGCTGCCTCCGGAACTCTCCAGCGGTTCGTAACTCAACCAGTCCGCCCACTGATAGTTTCCGTTCTCGACGCTCAGCGTCTCGTGGTCATACTTCGTGGCATTGACATGATCCATGTAGCGTTCCATCGCGTCCCAGTTTTCCTCAACGATCTGCGTGTCACCGAACTGTTTCCACACAGTCCAGGGGACGATTACGCCGGCATCGGCCCAGCCCAGCCGCATCATCGAGGTCGGTTCGGCGCCATATTGTCCGATCGGGGCCACGCCGGGGAAGCCTCCGAATTCACTCTGGGTGTCGCGCATGTCGCGCATCCATTTGTGGAAGAACTTCTTCGTGTCGGCAAAGAAGGTTCCCGTCTCTGCGAACACCTGCGTGTCCGCCGTCCAGCCGAGGCGTTCGTTGCGCTGGGGGCAGTCCGTGGTCACCGAAAGATAGTTGGACAACTGTCCCCAAACGGTGTTCGAGATCAAGCGGTTGACCTGCTCGTTCCCGGTTGTGACCACGCCCGTCTCCATCTCTTTGTCGATGGACGTCACCGGGAGAGAAGAGATCGACCGGAAACGGACTTCGTCCGTGGCGGTGATGGAAACATATCGGTAGCCGAAGAAAGAGCAGGTCGGATGATAGCTGACATCGCCCTTTGCATCCGCGAAGGTGTAGCATACCCGCATGCCCTGCTCCGGAGTCCTTAGGTTCAACCGGTGGACGCTCCCTTCCGGGCCGTCCATGCCGCGACTCTTCGCGCCGTTGCCGTCATTGAGCAACTCGCCGGGCAAACAGGTCAGCTTTGTGCCTTCCTTCGCCTGGAACACGAAGGACGGGACGGCGGAGCAATTCTGCCCGAAATCCACGACCAGGGTCTCTCCGGGTAGAACCGTCATAACCTCGCCCGGAGTGAATTCACGGACAATGCGCACCTTTCCATATTCCTCCTCGCTCTCACCTTCCACGCCCTCCCAAACATAGGCCTGAACAGGAGAAAGGGTGAGATCCGGGCGGAAATAAATCTCCGCTCCGTCAGACGGGAGAATCTCCCCTGCGAATTCGGTGTTCGCCTCCGGGACGGAGAGTTTTTCGGGGGTCGCGTAACCGGGAAGTTCGCGGGCATCGTATTCTTCCCCGTCGAAGATGGCGGCATGTTTCACCGGGCCGGCGATCCCGGCCTTCCAGTTTTCAAGGTCCGTTCCGTAGCGCTTTACACTGCCGTCGGCGAACGTGAGTTCCAACACGGCACGGAAAGCGCACTTCTTTCCGATCATTCCCTCATGGCCGGACGGGGTGACGATTTTGTCCGCCCACCAGCCGGGCGTCACCTGGGCGGAATACGTGTTTTCCCCTCCCGCCTTCGTGACGATGGCGTCCGTCAGGTCGTAGGTAAAGGATCTTTTGGTCTTGGCATAGTGCGTAAATCCCGGTTTCAGGATTTCCCGGCCGACCGGCAAGCCGTTTACGTACAGTTGGTACACGCCCAGTCCGGTGGTCATCCATTTGGCCGAAATCACCTTTCGCTCGTTTTTCAAGGTCGAGACGAACCAGTTGGCGCCATCGGCGGCGCGGTTGTTGTCCGGATCGCGGACCGCGCCGGTCACGACCGGGGCATCCGCCGCGGAAAGCCAGATGGACTCGTTCCAGGCAGCGTCATCCAGGGCGTCGGTACGGACGCCGACTTCTGAAGGAAAGGAGGATCCGCAAGCCATTGCGGAAGCGGCCGCGAAGGCGGCGACAAAGAACTTGATCAATTTTTTCGTCATGGCGATAAGATGTTATATGGGGCAGCATTGTGGTTACAAACTATGAAGATAATGCCAATTTGCGTAACATCAAAATGGAATTTGGGGAAAAGAATCGTATTTTTGCGCAGGAAGCGTAATGTCCGATAATTACTACGATTAATTGGAACAGGTATGAACCATTTTGTGATGATCATTTTCGGGGCGTCGGGCGACTTGACGAAGCGCAAGTTGATGCCTGCCTTGTTCACCTTGTTCAGCAACAAGCGGCTGCCGGAAGATTTCTCGGTTCTGGGCACCGCCCGGACGAAATATTCGGACGCGGAATTCCGGGACTACGCCCTGAAGCAACTCCGCATCTTCGTCAAGCCGGAAGAACGGAATGAGGAACGGTTCCGCGCTTTCTGTATTCGCCTGCATTATATCACGCTGGATCCTTCGCGGGAGGAATCTTATCCGAGGCTGCGGGACAAACTCGAATCCGTCACCGGCGAAACCCGCCCGGACAACCTGCTTTTCTATCTTGCGACCCCTCCCGCCCTCTACGGAGTGATCCCCCTGCATCTGAAAGCGGTCGGTTTGAACACCCCGGGCTCCCGCGTGATCGTGGAGAAGCCCTTCGGCTCGGACCTGGCCTCCGCAAAGGCCCTCGGAGAGACGTACAAATCCGTATTCGACGAACAGCGAATCTTCCGCATCGACCATTTCCTGGGGAAGGAAACCGCGCAGAATATCCTCGCTTTCCGCTTCGCCAACGGGATCTTCGAGCCGGTGTGGAACCGGAACTACATTGACTATGTAGAAGTGACTGCCGTTGAAAACATGGGCATCGAGAACCGGGGCGGCTTCTACGATGCGGCAGGCGCCTTGCGGGACATGGTACAGAACCACCTCATCCAACTGGTCGCCCTGACTGCGATGGAACCTCCCGTCCTCTTCGATGCCGACAATTTCCGCAATGAGATCGTAAAGGTGTACCATTCTCTCAAGCCACTGGATGAGGAAGATTTGCATAACCACATCATCCGAGGGCAATATACGGCGTCCGGAGGGGAAAAAGGCTACCGGGAAGAAAAGGGCGTGCGTCCGGATTCCCGGACGGAGACCTTCATCGCCATGAAACTGTTCATCAACAACTGGCGATGGAGCGGGGTTCCGTTCTACATCCGGACCGGGAAGCAGATGCCCACCAAAGTCACCGAAATCGTGATCCATTTCAAGGAGACCCCTTACCGGATGTTCCGGGGAGAGTCCGGAGAAAGCTATCCGAGGGGAAATCAGTTAATCATCCGGATCCAACCGGACGAAGGAATCGTCCTGAAAATCGGCATGAAGGTCCCCGGCACCGGGTTCAAACTGAAGCAGATGTCCATGGACTTCTCCTATTCCCAGCTGGGAAATCTGGACATCCGGGACAGTTATGTCCGGCTGATCGAAGATTGCATCCAGGGCGATCCCACCTTGTTTACCCGGAACGATGCCATTGAAGCCTCCTGGCGGTTCTTCGACCCTGTCCTGAACTTCTGGAAAACGTGCCCGGAGGCGCCCCTGTACGGCTACCCTGCCGGCACCTGGGGCCCCAAGGAGAGCGACATCTTGATGAAGGGACGTGGCGCGGGGTGGACTAACCCCTGCAAGAACCTCACAAACAATGACTTGTACTGCGAACTATGATTCTGCGTATTCATCCGACAAGCGCGGACGCCTCGCGCGTCCTGGCCGAACGCATCCTGCAGATCGCAGGAAACGCTTCCGGCTTGGTGAACATCGCCTTGAGCGGTGGCAGCACCCCGGCGCAAATGTTCCGCCTCTGGGCTTCCGAATATAGCGCCCGCACGCCTTGGGAGCGAATCCGATTCTTCTGGGTGGACGAACGCTGCGTGCCTCCGGAAGATGCGGAAAGCAACTATGGTATGACGAAAAGAAATCTTCTGGATCTGGCGCCGATCCCGCCGGAAAATGTGTTCCGGATTCACGGGGAGAACGATCCCGCATCGGAGGCCCAGCGGTATGCCGCGCAGGCGGAATGTCTGATCCCGGGCACCGTATTCGACATTGTCCTGCTGGGCGTCGGAGAAGACGGGCACACCGCCTCGATCTTCCCGGGACAGGAGACTTTGCTGACGGCTGCGCAGACCTACGCCGTCGGGGTGCACCCGACAAGCGGGCAGCGGCGCGTAACCTTGACGGGGCAGCCCCTGATCAAGGCTTCCCGCCTGTGCTTTCTGGCCGCCGGCCGATCGAAAAGGAAAGTGGTGGCGGAACTCAGCGCATTATCCGGTGCCGGTCCCGCTATTTGGGTAGCCCGCAACGCCCTGCATCCGGTCGAGTTGTTCACCGATGCGGAAGCGGGCGCGCTGCTCCGGGATCAACCGGGCTCGTGACGCGGATCACTGCCTGCAAAGTTCCACCAGCCGGCTCATCTGATTCGAAATCCGAATCTGCTGGGGGCATTTCGACAGACAGGCATCGCAATTCGTACATTGGGTAGCCCTGCTCTCGGCGGGAAGCGCTTTGAAGTAGCCTTCCTGATAACGCTTTAGTTTTTCAGCATAGTCGGGAGCGTCTTTGGCCGGTAACGGGAGCAATTTCGCATCCACTGCCTTATTGTAATAGGCGAAATTACCGGGAATATCCACCCCGAACCGACAGGGCATGCAGTATCTGCATTCTGTACAGGGGATCGTCGGATAACCCCGCATCGCGTTGGCGATGCTGGCAAGCAGCTCATTTTCCGCAGGCGTACAGGGTTCCAGCGGGGAAAAAGTCTGGACATTCTCGATCAGATGTTCCATGTGGGTCATTCCGCTCAACGTAACCAGGATGTTCTGATGGGAGCCTACCCAGCGGAAAGCCCAGGAAGCGATGCTGTCATTCGGGCGGCGCGCCTTCAACTGACTGGCGAGTTCCTCCGGCAGATTGGCCAGGCGGCCGCCGAGCAGAGGTTCCATCACAACATTCTGGATGCCGAGTTTCTCGCACTTGTTGTACAGATATTCAGCATCCGCGTCCGACCGCTGGAGGGAAGCATGCCGCCAGTCGAGGTAATTCATCTGAATCTGGACGAAATCCCACTGGTATTTTCTATTCAACCCCAGCAAGTAATCGAAAGCGGAGACATCTCCGTGATAGGAAAAACCAAGGTTGCGGATCCTCCCCGCCTTTTTCTCTTCCAAAAGAAAGTCCAGCATGCCGTTGTCGATGAAGCGGGTCTTGCAGGCTTGGATCCCGCCGCTGATGTTGTGCAGCAAGTAGTAGTCGATGTAGTCCACTTGAAGCCGCTTCCGCGATCGTTCGTACATTGCCTTGGATTCCTCGAAACTGGTCGCTCGGTTGTTGGAAAGTTTCGTCGCGATGAAATAACTGTCTCTGGGGTGCCTGGAAAGAGCCTTGCCGGTCACCTCTTCCGAATCGCCGTAGCTGGCAGCCGTATCAAAATAATTCACCCCGTGCGCAAGCGCGTAGTCGACTTGCCGGTTGACCAGTTCCTGATCGGTCACGCCACCTTTCCGGGGAAGCCGCATCATGCCGTAGCCCAGAAGGGAGACCTTGTCTTTGGAATGGTGGTTGACCCGATAGGTCATTTTCGTATTCGCGGGAGCGACGGTCTTGCGCTCCTTTCCAAATCCCCGAACGGGACTGACGGCGAGCGCCATCATGGAGGCGGAGCCGATGCCCAGGCTTCTGATGAAATGCCTCCTGTCCATTTTGTTTTTCGATGCCATGTCTTCTAATTATGTGTTCAATATCCGTATGTTGTCTAAGATACAATATTACGAAAAATCTTTTTCTTGCAAAAGATCCATACGATCGCGACAAACTTTGCGGGCAATCCGTTTTTTACTAACTTGCAGCCGGGATCCCCGGAGGAACGGGGATCGGACAAACAACAATTCAGACCATGGTAATCGGACAACGACTGCCGGAGATCCTCGGGAAAGACCAGGACGGCAAAGAATGGAAGTTGAGCGACTTCAAGGGGAAAAAACTCGTGCTGTACGTCTACCCGAAAGACAGCACCCCGGGTTGTACCAGCCAAGCCTGCAACCTGCGGGACAACTACCAGGCTCTGCTCGACCAGGGCTACGCGATCCTGGGAGTCAGCGTGCAGGATGCAGCCTCACACCGCAAGTTCATTGAGAAATATACCCTCCCCTTTCCGCTCATTGCGGACACGGAGTTGAAACTGGTGAACGAACTGGGTGTCTGGGGAGAGAAATCCCTATACGGCAGAAAGTATATGGGGGCATTCCGAACCACCTTCATCACCGATGAAAACGGAATCGTGGAGCGCATCTTCACACCCAAGGAGATTCGGGTCAAAGCGCACGCAGAGCAGATTCTGGGCTAACGGGGCAAGGGTCAGGAACCTGGACCGGGAATCGTGATGACATAGGTCCTCCCTGCTTTGTTCGTCAACTTGTCGCTCCGGAGCCAGAGGTTCGCTTCCTTCAGTTGCTGATAGGTTACACCGTGCCGCTCGGCGAAATCCACGAGATTCGGAATCGCGGTGCTGACCGTGACCCGCTGACGGGGCGGAATGTAGGGATATTTCTCCCCGGGGGAAACGAAGAAGCCGAAAACTTCGGGATGTTCAAGGAACATTTTTGCAGCCAGCATCCGGAAAATGTAGCGGGATGTCTCTTCCGGCATCCACAAGTCGAGCGCGCTGGTCTGACGCTGTTCTTCCCTTCTGCGGCTGATGCCGTTCTGACCGCTGTTGTAGCTCGCCGCCACGCTCGTCCAATCGCGGAATTTGGAATAGGCGTCCCGAAGGTAGGCGCAAGCAGCGAGGGTTCCTTTCTCGATGTTATATCGCTCATCCACCTCATCGTCACACACCAAGCCATATTCCCTGGCCGTCCCGCGCATGAACTGCCAGAGTCCGGCAGCGCCGGCGGACGAGACCGCTTTCGGGTCGAGGTTGCTCTCGATGACCATCAGATATTTCAGATCTTCGGGCAGCCCCTGCTCCTTGAGCACGGGGACGACCTGCTTGAAATACCGGTCGGCGCGTTTGAGGATCAGGAGGGAATTGGTATGCATGTAGGTAAAGGAAATCAATTCCCGATCCATCCGCTCGTACAAGTCCCGGCGGTCGAATCGGATCGTGTCACCCGCGAACACGACATAAGCAGGAACCCTGGGCGGTCGTTTGTGCAGTTCCTCCTCGGGGTACAGGACTTGGCCCCAAGAAACTATGGCGGACAAACAAAGCAGCAGCAAGGTCAGTATCTGTTTCATGACAAATCTTTTTTCAAAAATAAATATAGCGGAAAATTTCGTAAATTTAAATTTTGAATTTCTAGGATGAACCATGTTTGACAAGAAAGTTCTGTTGATAGATGCCGGAACCGGGATGTTCGAGACGGAGAAGCCGTTCGGAACGGTGGCCGGAGGCGTGAAGGTGGAACTCCAGAAATACGGCAGGGTCCTGCGGGCCTCGGAGGTCGATCCTGCGGACTTGCCGGAAATGGCGGGAGAATTCGATTATTTCCTGGACTGGTCCACGCCCTTGCGAAAGCGCTACATCGCCTGCAAAGTGGAGGACGCCGGAAAGGCCGGGGAAACCGGCGAAGGAGAAGAAATCCGCCGCTACGCCGTATCCTTCAAAGAAGGCAACCGGAACACCGCCCTGCGACGCGTCTGCGCCCTCTTGATCGCCCATATCTTCTTCATCGGAGGCTTCGTCAAAATTCCGGGCGTCCCGCGAGTCCTGACTCTGGGCGCGGGAATTTGCCTCGGGCTTTTCACTATGTACCGATGGCTGCGGCCGAGTATGCGGGCACAGCAGGTCGCGGCGGAACTACGAGATTATCTGGACGGGTGAGACTCCGTGTAGAAACTATCAAAAACAAAGGGCAGGATATCATCGACGCAGGAAAATTTCAAGGTCTTCTTCGCTCCTGACAAGATCACGCTCAGGGGTCGCTTGCCGGCCATCTGATATTCCGCCATTACCTGTCGGCAGGCGCCGCAGGGAGAACAAGGTTTGTCGTCGATTTTGCGCGCGAAGCCGCCGACGATCGCCAGACTGACCATGGCCTTTCCGGGATGGGCGGCGCTGGCCGCGAACATGGCAGTCCGCTCGGCGCAAAGCCCGGAAGGGTACGCCGAATTCTCCTGGTTGGAACCTTTCACGATCGTACCGTCTTCCAGCCGCACGGCAGCCCCGACATTGAATCCCGAATAGGGGGCATATGAAGTCTTCTGGGCATCGCGGGCAGCCTGGACAAGTTCGCGATCCCGGGGATCCATTTCGTCCGGAGAAGCATATTCCTGATAGTCGAACGAGCGTGTTACGGTCTTCATATGCAGTGGTTTTCGGGGTTCGGAATTCAAAGATAACAATAATTGTACAAAAGCGCGCGATTCCGTACCTTTGTTTGCCATGAAACCGGAACCCAAGATGAAGATTTGCGTCGGCCTCTCCGGCGGGGTTGACTCGAGCGTCGCCGCTTTACTGCTGAAGATGCAGGGCCACGACGTTTTCGGGATGTTCATGCAGAATTGGCACGATGCCGACGCGACCCTCCACGGAGACTGCGAATGGGAGGAGGACCGCTACGTAGCGGAACTTGTCGCCCGCAAAATCGGCATTCCTTTCTATTTCGTAGACCTTTCCAAAACCTACCGCGAACGCGTGGTCGACTATATGTTCCGGGAATATTCCGCCGGCCGCACTCCCAATCCGGATGTTCTCTGCAACCGCGAGATCAAGTTCGACGCCTTTTGGGAAGCGGCCCAAAAGATGGGGGCGGACTGTATCGCGACGGGTCATTACTGCCGGAAGGTTCCCCTTCTCGGAGCCGACGGAAGGCAGATCGTACGGGACGGAATTCCGCAATCCAGGATCCTGCAAGGGGTGGATCCCAACAAGGACCAAAGCTACTTCCTCTGCCGGCTCACCCAGGAACAACTGTCGAAGGCACTGTTCCCGATCGGCCATCTCACCAAAACGGAAGCGAGGGACATCGCCCGCCTGGCAGACCTGCCATCCGCCGACAAGAAGGATTCCCAGGGGATCTGCTTCATCGGGAAAGTGGACCTGCCGACCTTCCTGCAGCAGCGGCTGCAGTCCGTAACGGGGAATGTGGTGGAGGTCTACGACGCTTTCTACGCACAGGATCCGCACTATATCTTTGTACGCGAAACCTTGGCTTCCCTGCTCCGGAAACCCGGGGATCCCCGGATGATCACGGAATATACGTCCGAGGACGCCGCCGGCCAGTCCTTCAACAACCGCCGGCTGTCTGACGGAGGCGGAAACGACTTCGATCCCGACAAGATCGCCGCGCTCACGGATGAGCAGTTGCTGGAACTGTCGAAGCCGGTTCAGTACGGGGGCCTCCGGTTCGAGACGGAGACCTACCGCTCCGGCAAGCACAAGGTCATGAAAACCCGCTGGAAGGAGAATCCCTTCGGAAAGATCATCGGCCAGCACGAAGGCGCGCAGTTCTACACGATCGGACAGCGGAAGGGACTCAACATCGGCGGACACAAGGAATCCCTCTTCGTCATCGCAACGGACATTTCCCGGAACACGCTCTATGTCGGAGAGGGACATGACCACAAAGGTCTCTCACGTTGCTGCGTGCGGATCAAGCCCGGCGATATCCATTGGATCCGACCCGATCTGGCGATGGAAAACGGGGAAATCCGCCGCTACCGGCTTCGCATCCGGTACCGCCAGCCCCTCCAAGACGCGACCCTGATCCAACGATCGAACGGCCTGTACCTGCTGTTCGACCTGCCCCAGCGCGGAATCTCCCCGGGCCAATTCGCCGTCTGGTACTCCCCCGACGACGAAATGCTCGGCAGCGGAGTTCTTTAGACTTTATCCCATCAGTGATTTTGCAGCGGACAGGCCGGCCAGAAAGCCGGTCGAGAAGGCAAGCTGAAGGTTGTAGCCGCCGGTGTCGGCATCGATGTCCAGCACCTCGCCGCAGAAATACAAGCCGGGCCGGAGACGGGATTCAAGGGTCTTCGGCAGGACTTCATCCGTAGATACACCGCCTGCCGTCACGACTGCGCGTTCGTAGCCGACGAACCCCGCGATTTCGAAACGCCACCCCTTCAATGCCTCTACCAAGGCCTTCAGATCGAGGGAATATACCTTCGGAAGCGGCTTGTAGAACCGGGTTCCATCCGGCAACACCGTATATGGAAGATCGTCCGGGCGCCGCTCCCGCTTCCCGGTGCGCAGTTCATAGTAGTATCTCGCATTTTCTTCCGGTCTCCGCGGCCGCTTGACCGAGGCGATCAACACCCCCGGGTTGCAGGCCAGGAATCCCGCGATGAGTTCCCGAGGCATCAGTTTGCCGAGCAGAACCTTGGTCATATCCCTCACGGAAAGGGAACGGCTCCTGGGATCCCGTTTGATTTCTTCCCAAAGTCCGTCCACCCGCGCGGACAATTCTTCCGCAGACACGCCGGGCTTGAGATCGAGGACCAGCGTGACGTGTCCGCCGTTCAGGATGGATTTGACACAGGTCCTGCTGACCTGGAAGCCGAGCGGACCCTCGATGCCGCCGTCGGTAAAGTCCAGGTCGCCGAAAACGGCATCCGCGACATGGCCGTCGATCCAGGAAACAAGTCCGACGTTCTTGAGCCGGACTCCACAGAGTTTCGCGCCGGCTTCGGCCAGTTCAAGGGCACGATCGATGTGCCCGGGCAGGGCGGGATCCTTCGGGAATCCGCCGACAGGCTCTCGTTTATAGTTCTTGGGGACAAGGGCGGTCAGGGACGGAAACAAAGGCGTGACCGTATGCCCGAACGAACGTGCCCAGCCGTAGCCGTCACCGGTGGAACCGGTGCCGGGATAGGAAAGACCTCCGGTCGCGATGATCAGTCGCGCGCACGAAAAAGAATCCCCGTCCGCGCAAAAGAGGGAAAAACCCGTTCCGTCCGCTTGGATGTCCGTAACTTCCTTGCCCGTCAACACCTGTACGCCGACATCCCGGCAGGCATCCGCCAGCAGATCGACCACGTCCGCCGCCCGATAGGACAGCGGAAACGCGCGGTCTCCCCGCTCGACCACGGTTTCCAGCCCCTTTTCATTGAAGAGGTCGATCAACTTCCGTGGCGGGAGATTGAAAAAAGCAGGACGCGGGAAATTGGACTTCGAACGGATGTGCTGCGAAAATTCATTCCATGCCTTGACATTCGTGAAGTTGCATCGTCCCTTGCCGGTAATTATGAGTTTGCGGCCCGGACGGGGCATCTTCTCCAGAATGGACACGGACTTCTCCGGGGCAGAGGTGGCCGACGCATAGGCGGCCATCAAACCTGCCGCACCCCCGCCGATAATGATGATGTCTGATTGCATGGATTCTTTTTGCTGCTCAAGTGCAAAAATATGAAAAAAATGCTTATATTTGTAGCCCAATCCGTGTAAAACGGACCAAGCCACTTTAGCTCAGTCGGTAGAGCAGCGCATTCGTAACGCGCAGGTCGTCAGTTCGAGTCTGATGAGTGGCTCCTTCGCTTTTAGGGAAAGTCATACACGACCAGCTCCCTCTGAATTCCCCCAGGGCCGGAAGGCAGCAAGGGTAGGAGGTCGTAGCGGTGCGATGTATTCAGCTTTCCCTTTTTTCGTAAATTAAATCGCTTTCCATGGATTCTAATCGACTGATCTTCAAGATCATGATAGGTTTTCATCTCCGCCGCCAGCCAAGATGAATTTCATTCTATCCGTTGAACAGCAACGTTTTATCCTCCACGGCCGCAGAGAAGTGTCTAATGAATGGCAGCCTTCGCATCTAAGGGTGTGCAGAATATTCACTCCTCGGGGCGGCGCGGGCTGATTCGCTGGAAAGGAGGGGGCTGACGATCGTCAGCCCCCCTTCTTCATCATCCTACAAACTGCGCCTTCAACTTTTCGATCTTGGCGTCGGCCTCGGAACCGGCGGCGCCGAAGTAGAATTTGATCTTCGGCTCGGTACCGGAAGGACGGATCGTCACCACATCTCCTTCTTCGTTGAAGAACTGCAGGACATTGGATTTGGGTTGCCCGGTCTTGTCCGGTTGCGCGTAGTCAATCACTCGGTTGACTTTCACCCCTGCGATTTCGGCGGGCACATTGCGACGGTAGTCCGTCATGATCCGCTGGATTTCTTCCGCGCCCGATTTCCCTTCCCGCACCAGAGAGACCATCTCCTCGCGGCGGTAGCCATATTCCGAATAGATCTTCTTCAACAACTGGTAGAGGGTCAAGCCGCGATCGGCGGCCCAGGCGGCGCATTCAGCGACCATGGAACAGGAGATCACGGCATCCTTGTCCCGGACGAACTGTCCGACATTGAAGCCGTAGCTCTCTTCCCCGCCGCAGATGAACTCACGGGTATCCTCGTTACGTCTGATCACGTCAGCGATGTATTTGAAACCCGTCAGGACGTTGAAGCATTCCACTCCGAAACTCCGCGCGATGTCCGCGACAAGTTCGGTCGTGACGATGGTCTTGACAATGTATTTCGAAGGATCCAGTTTGCCCAGTTCCTTCCAGCGGTTCAAGATGTACCAGGTCAGCAGAGCGGCGGTCTGGTTGCCGGTGAACTGAACGATTCTTCCGTCGTTATCCCGCACTGCGATGCCCAATCGGTCCGCGTCGGGATCGGTGGCCATGACGATGTCCGCCTGCTCGCGCTCTGCGACCTCCAGGGCCATCTTCATGGCGGCAGGTTCCTCCGGATTCGGAGAAGGCACCGTCGGGAAGTCCCCGTCGCTGACATCCTGCTCCGGGACATTGTACACATTCTTGAACCCCAGGCGCTTCAGGCACTCCGGCACCAGACGGACCCCGCATCCGTGCAAAGGGGTGTACACAATCTTGAGATCGGGATGCGCAGCCCGGGCTTCCGGACTGAGCATCAGGGACAGAATGTCGGAAAGGTAGGCTTCATCCATCTCGCTTCCCATCCGTTCCACTTTCCCGCTGCCCTCCCCTTTTTCGAATTTGACCTGAGAAGGATCCGTGATCTTGGCGACTTCCGCCACGATGTCCTTGTCCACCGGACTCATGATCTGCGCCCCGTCGGACCAGAACACCTTGTAGCCGTTGTATTCCTTGGGATTATGGGAGGCGGTAACCATCACACCGGCGATCGACCCCTTCTTGCGGATGGCGTAGCTGAGTTCCGGCGTCGGACGGATGCCATCGAATATGTACACGTGCAAGCCGTTGGCGCTCAACACGTCTGCAGCAATCTGGGCGAACAGTTCGGAATTGTTGCGGCTGTCGTAGGAGATGCAGACTGAAAGGTCGTCGCCTTCGACGCGAGACAGGATGTAGTTGGCAAGCCCCTGGGTCGCCATCCCGATCGTGTACTTGTTTATCCGGTTGGTTCCCACGCCCATCTTGCCGCGCAGGCCCCCTGTCCCGAATTCCAAATTCCGATAGAATGCGTCTTCGAATCCAACGGGATCCGTGTCCCGTAACGCCAGAACCTTGGCTTTGGTCTCGGAATCGAAATCCCCGTCCAGCCATTGTCTCGCAACTTCGTTGTAGTCTAGTGCCATAGTCGATTGATTAGTTATGAAAACAGCATGGAAAGTCGAAACGATTCCACGCAATTAAACAAATATACAAAATTCCCCGGATAATATGATTAATTTTGCGGCGATGGGTGATTTCTGGACATTTCTTGAGAGACAAGCAGAGGCAGATCCCGCCCGCCTGCTGCTTTCGCGGCGTTCCTGGCCGGAACTGCCGGGGGAACTTTCGGAGCTGGAAGGACGAATCTCCCCGCGGGATCTGGCCGCGAACACGCTGGCAGTACGGCGCCGGATCCGCAGAAAACTGCCTTCCTGGTCCGCATGCTCCCGAATCGTCTATCCCCTGCCCCTCTCCGCGGAACAGTGCAGTTCCGAGCAGACAGCCCGGTACAAGGCCCGGCTGGCAGCTTCGATTTTTCCGGAACCGGGGCGGAAGCCGCGGATCGCGGACCTGACAGGCGGACTCGGCGTGGACGCCCTGGCCTTCGGACAGATTGCCGGAGAGGTACTGTACAACGAGATGAATCCGCTGCTGGCGGCTGCCGCCAAACACAATTTCAAGATGCTGGGCGCCCGGAATATCCAGGTCGTGAACCGGGAACTCCTGCCGGGGAATCTGGCGGAAACGTTGGACGGTTTCGATGCGGATCTTCTCTTCCTCGATCCGGGACGGCGCGCCTCGGACGGCCGGAAAGTCTTCCGGCTGGAAGACTGCGTCCCGGACGTGCTGAAGTTACTTCCGGAACTACTCTCCACCTGCCGGAACGTCCTGCTGAAACTCTCCCCCATGGCGGACATCACCCGCCTCCTGAACCAATTCGAAACGGCGGCCGAAACCGACGGCAATCCCGTCCGGGAAATCCATGTCGTTGCAAACGGCGGGGAATGCAAGGAACTCCTTTTCCGACTGGACCGGGAATATGCCGGATCTCTGTCGCTCGTCTGCTCGGAATCCGGGAATACAATGACTTTTGATCCCGCTGAAGAAAGTCAGGCCGTGTGCCGCCTGCCGACTGATCGGGCCGGGTTGCAGGGCTACCTGTTCGAGCCGGGCAAAGCCTTGCTGAAGGCGGGTATGTTCAACAGTCTCGGCAATCGGTTCGGACTCGTCAAACTCGGCCGTCACACCCATCTGTACATTGCCGAAACACCGTCCGAAGCGCTTTCACGCTTCGGAAACCTATTCGTAATCAAGGAAATATCTCCGCTGAACAAGCGGACAATCAAGGAGATCGGGAAACGTTTTCCGCAGGCGGACGTCTCGGCCCGGAACATTCCGATGTCCAGCGAGGAACTGGCGAAGCGGATGGACGTTGTCTCCGGCGGCAGAGTCCACCTCTTCGGGACACGCGTCGACTTTACCTCCGCCCCTGCGGAAAAGGTTCTGCTGGTCTGCGACCGGCTGCCTTAGAAATTCAGACGGAAAGCCAATCCCGCGACCGGCCGGGAATCCGAGATGCCGACCGGAATGGAGGCCACGAAGGGTTCCACCTTGAAATCCAGCATGGCGCGCCGGCCGTGGATGTCTTGAAAATACATATTCTTGATCTTGGCGACCCGGACGGCATCCACGATGCTCCAGATGTAGATGCCGAGGGAGGCAAGAGAGGCAAGACCGGAAACACCCGTGAATTCGATCCGGGTGTACCCTTCCGAAGAATAGTAATTCGCTGTTGACCACGCCAGCGTATTGCAAGCGACGGCACCTCCGAAGAAGGCCAGGGCAACAGCCAGAAGCAGAGATATGAATGTCCTTTTCATCACGGACAAATATGCGAATGTTTTGGAGAACCGGCTATTCCGCCGGTTTCAGATACTTGAGCCAGAAGGCCTTGTTGGAACTATCGAAGTGCGTGCCCTGATAGCCGCGGTAACCGTGCATGCCGTCGGGATAGATCATCAGTTCGAACTTCTTCCCCTCCTTCTGCAAGGCGTCAAAGAGTTTCAGTGAATTCTGGAAATGCACGTTGTCGTCGCCGGTACCGTGCGTGAGCTTCAGCATTACGGAACCGTCGCAGTTCGCTTCGGTCACCGGATAGTTCTTCGCATGCGCGATGACACTGGTCCGGGAATAGCCTTCCGGATTGTTCCGGGGTGTATCCATAAAACGCTCCGTATAATGCGTGTCGTACAATTGCCAATCGTAGACACCCGCGCTGCCGATTCCATAGTGGAAAGCATCGGAGTGGTTGAGCAGCAGCAGGGCGGTCATCGTGCCGCCGAAGGAATATCCCTCCACGCCGATCTTGTCACCCCGGACATAAGGAAGGGCTTTGAGCCAGCCCGCCCATTCCACGAAATCGCGGACCTCGAGCTCACCGAGTTTTCTGTAGATCATGTCCAATCCAGCCCGGCCATTGTGTCCGGCCGCTCGGCAATCCGCCGTAATCTCGATGATTCCATGCTCGGCATACCAGTCGTAGGTGTTCAACCCCTTGAAGACATCCCGGACCTGCGGCGAGTCCGGACCGCCGTACAGATCCATGTGGACGGGGTATTGTTTCGTGGAATCGAAGTCCTTCGGATACACGATGAACGCCGGCAGTTCCAGTCCGTCCGAAGTGGTCATGGTGACGAGTTGCGGCAGGGCATAGTCGGCTGCACGGTAGTCCGCCGGGGCCGAGTCATCGATTTTCCGGGAACGGTCGGGCTTTTTCAGATCGATTTCCCAGGTCTGGAAGGGAGTCGTGAAGTTGCTCAGCACGGCCGTGCAAGTCTTACCGTCCGGCGCGAATGTCACCCGGGAAACACCCAGCGCCGGATCGGTGAGCGGGGTGATCTTGCCGTCCAGCACCTTGTAAAGCCCGGTCCGGATATGATTCCGGTCGCGCTCCGCGGTGAAATAGAGGGTCGCCTTGGAGCCGTCGAATGTCCGGGAAAGCACCGCCTTGCCCTCCTCGACCTTCTGGATGGTCACCCGCCAGTTTTCCCCGTCCGTCAACCGCTTCAAGATGCTTCCGTCATAGGACAGATAATAAATCTGCTGCCACCCCGTCTCGAAGGAGCGGACCATGTACAGGCCTTTCTCTCCGAAATGCATACCCTTGATCCAATCCAGCCAGGTCTTGTAGGTTTCATGGTAGATGTGAGACTTGGATCCGTCTTCGGGCGAGACGGCGTAAACGTCCAGGGTATTCTGGACACGGGGTTCGCGCTGTACGAAGAAAGCGCGGCTGTCCGCTCCCCAAAAGGGCGTTCCGAAGTATTGGTCCTGATCCTCGTCAAAGTCGGCCCAGACGACTGCGGGCTCTCCGGCGACCCGCGCGATCCCGATGCGGACTTTCGGATTCGGATCGCCGCACTTGGGAAACCGCGTCATCCGTACGGATCCGCCGGTCGGGGAAATCCCGGCAAGGGGAACCGCCGCTCCGGCATTCTGAGAATAGTTCCACTGCATGCCGGAGCGATCCTCGTCGTCGGCGTACGGAGAATAGATCGGGAAGATTGGGACCTCCGTGTTGTCAAAACGATAGAAAGCAATCTTCTCCGAGTCCGGAGACCACCAGAATGCCTTGTACCGCGTCTGTCGGCCCAGGATTTCCTCGTAATAGACCCAAGATGCGTAACCGTTCAGGATCACCTCGCTGCCGTCGAAGGTCAGCTGCGTTTCCGTTCCGGTGGCGACGTCCGCGATCCAGAGGTTGTTCGCGCGGGTAAAGGCTACCCGGGAAGAGTCCGGAGAATAGGTTTCATTGACGCGTTCCCACGCAGGGAGCTGCGCTCCGATCAGCAGCATCGCCGCCATGAATATCAATCGCTTCATATCAATTTATATTATGATGATTCGGGAAACTGTGGCATGGGCGCGACCTCAGCCGCAGCAGACAAGCCTCGAAGAGGCGCAGGATGCGAGAATGGACAGAGCGCCCTGACAGCAGTTTTCCGAATCATTGGAAATATTCATCTTTAAAGTTCACGAGATACACCTTGTCGACCGCGCGGGTAAGCGCCGTGTAGAGCCATTTCAAGTCGTCGAGGGTCAATTCGTCCCGCCAGAACGGATTGTCGATGAAGACGCAACTCCACTGCCCGCCCTGGCTCTTGTGGCAGGTGATCGCGTTTGCGTATTTGAGCTGCAAGGCGTTGTAGAAAAGGTCTTCCCGCACCGCGGCGTAGCGTTTCCGTTTCGTCTTCAGGTCGGAATAATCTTCCATCACCCCGTTGTAAAGTTGGTTCTGTTGCTCGTAGGTCAAGGAAGCCGCCTCGGATTCAAGCGTATCCAGACAAACTTTCGCCACCACTTCGACGTCGTTGTAATCCGGGAATGAAAGCCGCGCTTCCGCGAAATGGAGTCCGTATCGCTCCTCGTGGTTGCGGATCGACACCAGGTTGGCTATGTCCCCGTTGGCGATGTAGTCCAGTTCCGGCACATGCTCCAAGAACTGATAGCAGTTCTTCACGATCATCAGCTTCTCTCCCCGCACGAGTTGTTCCTCATTGTAGAAGATCTGGGCGCGTATGCCGGCATTGTACCGGTTCGCCCGCTTGTTCGAACGGCAGAGCACCACTGCATCGTCTTTGGAATATTCCGAAAAATAGGCGGAGTTGAGGGCATCCAAGAGTTCCCCGCCGGTAATGCGTACCACGTCGTCGAAGCCGTCCGTCCGGAGACCGAGCCGGTCAGCCGGGATAATCTCGGTGCCGGCGGAATCGGAGGCGATTCGCTTCCGGAGCCGCGTGGCATTCCAGAGAATCCCGGATGTCTTCTGCTGACGAACCACTTCGGTCAGGGAAGCGTAGCGTACCCCGCCGAAGCCGTCCATATATTCACGGGAAAGCGCGGGCGAGGCATCCAGCCCGACCGGAGGAAGTTGAGCGGAGTCGCCGATCAGGATCAGACGACAGTCGTTGCCGTTCCGGACAAATTCTACGAGGTCGCGGAGCAAGTCGCCGGTGCCGAACTGAGCCGTCGAGGCGGACGATCCCGCATCGATGCCGATCAGGGACACCTCGTCCACGATGAAAAGTTTGTGGGACAGTTTGTTCGGAGCCAGCGAAAACTGTCCGAACCCGTCGGCTCCCACGGATTTCTGCCGGTAGATACTCTTGTGGATGGTGGAAGCGGGTTTGCGGGCATAGGAAGAAAGGACTTTCGCAGCCCGACCGGTCGGGGCCATCAGCAGGCAGATCTCCTCCTTCCGATCCGGCTTGTCGGGGTTCTGAACCGGACGCAAGTCATTCAGCCCGTCGATCACCGCGGCGATGGCGGTTGTCTTGCCGGTTCCGGCATATCCGTTGACCACCAGGATATCGGCGTCGTCGCAGGCGATGAAGTCCGCGATCTCCCGGAGCAGGCGGTCCTGGTCGGATGTCAGTTCATAGTTGAAACAATCCCTGAATCTCGCATAGTAAAAATCCCCCGCGCCCATCATCGCAAGATCGGCTTTCTCCCGAAAATCATCGAGACGACCGCAAATACGGGATAGATCTCCACGCGTCCCAGGAACATGTTCAGCGTATACATAAATTTCGCCGCCGCCGGCTCGATGTTGTAGTTGCCGAAAGTGCCCAGCGCCCCGACGGAAGGGCCCACGTTGCTCAGACACGAGATCGTGCCGATAAAGGCATTCCGGTTGTCGACCCCGAGAATGAGGCAAATCAGGAAGGAAAGCATCATTACGACTAGAAACAGGGAGACAAAAAGAATATGGGGAGCCACATCCTCCTGCTTGACAACACGTCCGTTTAGCCGAACCTCATTGATGGAGGACGGATACAGGGCATGTTTCAGATAGTACCCGATCTGTTTGTAGAAGAGGAGAACCCGGTCAGACTTGACTCCTCCCGTCGTCGAGCCGGCCATTCCGCATCGGATACCGAAAAATATCAAGAGGACAGAGGCAAGGTACGGCCAGGCGCTGTTGTCGGCGATTGCGAAACCGGTCGTAGAGGCGTAGCTGATGATGTGGAAGGATCCGTTCAGCAGCGCGTGCCCCCAATTCTGTTCCACCCCCTCCGCCTTCAGGGTTATGCCCACCAGCAGGCTCCCGACAACCAAGCCCCAAAGATAGAACTTGAGGACTTCGTTGTTCAGGGGTTTGAGGGAACGGCGGACGAGGGCAAGGAAGATGAGGCCGAAATGCATGGATGCGAGCACCATGTACACCATCGTAATCAAGGTGATCGGAAGGGATTGGAAGGAGGCGATCGACAGGTTGCGGGTGCTGAATCCACCCGTGGCCGCCACGCTCATGGCGTGGCAGATCGCGTCAAAAGGCGTCATGCCCGCGATCCAGTAGCACAGAAAGGCCGAAAGCACGAGGCCTATATACACATTCGTGAAGATGGAGACGGTCTTCCTGGCCCTGGACTTGTAGCCGCTCTTCGATAGGGATGAGATTTCCAGACTGGAAAGCCTGAGTTTCGTCTGACTCGCGCTCGGGATGAGCAAGAGTAGAAAAACCACGACCCCCAAGCCTCCGATAAAATGGGTGGAAGACCGCCAGAACAGAAGGCTGTCCGGGAGCCCTTCGACGTTTTCAAGGATGGTCGCGCCGGTGGTGGTGTATCCGGAAACGCTCTCGAACCATGCGTTGATAACCGTGAATGGTCCGCCCCAGAGCGCATATGGCAGCATACCGAAAATGAACGAAAGAAGCCAGGCCAGCACAATGATCACATAACCTTCCGCCATCGAGATTCCGGCGGCCTTCCGCACGAAAATGAACGGAAACACACCGACGGTAAGCGTGATGGTAAAACTGATGAACAGGGCAGCCAGCGCGCTGTCATGCCCGTTCACAAGCGAAACCAGGATGGAAAAGAACATGAACAGGGCGTTCACCAGCAAGGAGGCGCCCACATGGCGGGATATGGCCTTGACATTCATGTTCCGGAATTCGTTTTGTTGGCGCTTTGCTTGTCGCGAAGATCCGAGAGACGCTTCTGTAGCTGCTGGTTCTCTCCGACGAGTTGCCTGATGCCGGCGTTCAGTTCCTTCAGCTGGTCGTCCCCTTCAAAATCGTAATTGTATTTCTTATTATAGGCCCGGTAGTGATCCAGGCCGGACAGCATTTTGTACAACGGGTTGACATAATAGACCAGCAGGAAGAACAGCAGCATCAGGATGAGGAGCAGTCCGACCCCGACCGCGACCATCCCGGGAATGATGCTCCGGTAGAACCCTTGCTGGAAGGTCTCCGAATTTTGTTTCAAGTCTTGATAGACGGCATTGTTCAGCGCTTCGATGTCGCTCGCAAGCCGGTTGAAGCGGGGCTGAAGCCGCTGGAAGTACCAGCTCCGGGTGTCGATGAAGTCGGAAAGCAACACGTTACGCAACTCCAGCGAGGTCAGCATATAAGCGGAATAGGAATAGACGACCGAATCCGCAAGCTGCCGCGCGCCGATGGAGGTCAGGGACATCTTCAGGGAATCGCAGTGGTTGATGAAGGCTTGCTGGTCGAAATGCGGAAGCCGGCCGATGGACTCCTCACCCACGACAGCCAGGATGTCCAGGTTGTAAGCATTGCTCGCTTCGCCAAGCTGCCGGGCGAGGTTGATGCGCTTGATGTCCTCAGCGATCAGTTCGGAAACATAGTCGCTCATCCGGCTGTATTCCAGAATGGAGATGACGCAGGAAACGAGCAGGGCCACTGCGATCGCGCAAAGGCTCAGGGTAAGCTTCGCTCTCAAAGACAACTTGAAGCTTTTGATCCGGTGCACAAGTTTCCGAAACATGGTCAATCCTTTTTGAACGCACAAATGTAAGAAAAAATATTCTGGATTCTCCCTGCGGACGAAGAGTTGTATGCCCAAGAGCGCGACATGCGCTGAGTTTCCCGATCAACAACGTCAGAAAACTCTTGACAGGATTTTTTATCAGAGGTAAGTTAAATAGATGCTCGCGGTGTTATTTTGACAGTTCTTCCAACATCGTTCCGATCTGGTACAGCCCCCGGGGCACATGGAAACAGCCCTTCCACTTTCCGCCCTTCAGCGGAAGCAACACCTCACCCCGGCGGTTCAGGTAACCGAACCACTCGGGATACTCCGGATCCTTGAAGCGCTTCCACATGTATTCGTCCAGTTTCAGGAACCAGTCGAGACATTTTTCGTTGCCCGTCAGATGATACCCCTTCAGCATGGCGATGGCCGCTTCGATGTGTACCCACCAGAGCTTCTGATCCCACTCGAGTTTCTGCAAGGGATGGCCCAACCGGTCCAGAAAGTAGAAAATGCCCCCATATTCCCGGTCCCATCCATATTCAATTACCCGTAGCGAGATGTCCACAGCCTTCCGGACGAGCGCCGGATCCCCCCGCCGCACGCCGAGATTCTCCAGGAACCAAAGCGCTTCCAGATCATGCCCGGGGTTGATTTCCCGTCCTTCAAAGCAGTCGAGCAGGGAATTGTCGACCGAAGAGACGTTTTCCACCATCACGCCGATCGACGGTTGGTAGAAAACTTCCAATACCTCATGCAGACATTCCTCGATCGTCTGTTCCATGAGGGCGTTGTCGTCGATGATGCGCTCGACCTCCAACGCCATGTTGCAGATGATCATCGGAAGGGCGAAGTCCTTCATGGGACGTGTTCCCGGAACAGCCTTGGACCATTTTCCCTTGGGATTCGACCGCCGCTCCAGAATCCTGCGGAACGTTTCCCGGGCCAAGTGCGCGTATTCCTCCTTTCCGGTCGCTTCCGCAAGCTGGGCGAAACCCATGCACGCGAACGTGTTGGAGAAGATATTATACGGCTGAACGAGGGGCTTCCCCTCGCGCGTCAAAGAAAAATAGAAGTCATAATCGCCCGTGTAGCCGTGCTCGGCCAGAAACCGGGCTCCCTGCTCCGCGCACGCCAGCCACTCTTCGTTCTTCTCGAGCTTGTTGTACAGCATCGCGAACACCCACACTTCCCGTCCTTGCAGCCAAACGAATTTGTCCGTGTCATAGACGCTTCCGTCACGTGCCAGACAGCTGAAATAGCCACCGTAGTCCTTGTCTTGGGACTTTTCCAACCAGAACGGAAGCACCTGGTTCAACAACTCCGAGCGGTAACGCGCGCTCATCTCCTTGAAATCAATGCCTGTGAGCATAGAAGTATAAATTTATATTCAAGGGCTAATTTAGTAAATAATTTTAATAATTAGGCATTTTATTTAAATTCTATTTATTATCAAGATTAAAGATTATCTTTGTCAAGAGGAACGCATACAGTTTTAACCATTACACAATATCATGAAAACAGTAACCAGAAGAGATTTCATCAAAGGAAGCGCGGCCGGGATCGCCGGGGCGATGGCCTTTACCATTCTGCCGAGCCGGGTGTTCGGAAAGACTTTGGGGCACGTCGCGCCCAGCGACCGGCTCAACATCGCCGGCATCGGGATCGGCGGCGTCGGAAGACGCAACCTGCAGAATATGAAAACGGAAAACATCGTTGCCTTGTGCGACGTAGACTGGGACTACGCATTGAAGACATTCCAGGATTTTCCGGACGCGAAACAATTCAAGGATTGGCGTGTGATGCTGGATGAAATGGGAAAGGACATTGACGCCATACTGATCGCCACCCCGGACCACACACATGCGGTCATCGCGGCCAACGCCATGACCCTCGGCAAGCACGTCTATGTCCAGAAGCCCTTGACCCACTCCGTGTACGAGGCGCGTTTGCTGACAAAGCTGGCGAAGAAATACAAGGTGGCTACCCAGATGGGTAATCAGGGCAACTCGTTCGACTATTGCAGGCAAGTCGCGGAATGGATCTGGTCCGGTGTCATCGGAGACGTCTACGAAGTGCATTGCTGGACGGATAGACCCATCTGGCCGCAAGGATTGATGCAACCGCCCGGCACGGCGAAATGCCCCGAAACACTGGGCTGGGATCTCTTCATCGGTCCCGCCGAGATGCGTCCCTACGATCCTGCCTATACCCCATGGAACTGGAGAGGATTCTATGATTTCGGAACCGGCGCGCTGGGCGACATGGCCCTCCACATCATGGATCCGATGATCTGGGCCCTCGATCCGGGCCATCCGTCCAGCGTTTCCGCCAGTTCGACCTTGAGCAACTTGTATTCCGCTCCTCATGCGGAAATGATTACCTATCAATTCCCCGAACGGGCGCCGAAGGGCAATGTCAAGATGCCGGCCCTGAAGGTGGTCTGGTACGACGGCGGGCTGCTGCCGCCCCGTCCGGAAGAACTCGCTGACGGGGAAATGATGGGCGACAGCAACGGAGGAATCATCTTCATCGGCACGAAAGGCAAGATCATGACCGGATGTTACGGCATGAACCCCACGCTGCTGCCGAGAAGCGACATGCAATTCTTCAAACAGCCAGACCCCGTCCTGCGCAGGGTGCCGGGCTTCACGGGCAACGTCTGGGACACGGATGCCCACGAACAGGACTGGATCCGCGCCTGCAAGGAAGATCCCGACAACCGGATCGAAGCTTCCTCGAACTTCCAGTTCTCGGGCCCGTTCACCGAAATGGTAAACATGGGCGTGCTGGCCGTTCGGCTCTCCGGCCCGACCGGGCTGCACCGCGAGCTGAAATGGGACGGGGAGAATATGCGCTTCACGAACATTTCCGACACGGAAGTCTTCCAGATCGTCAATTACGACGATTTCCAAGTGATCGACGGAGATCCGCGCTTCGACCGGCGCTATGCGGAATTCAACGCGAAACAAATGGCCGAAGAATGGGTCAAGCACACGTATCACAATGGGTTCACCCTTCCTGACATGCCTGCTGAATAATGAAAATGAATATGAAAACCTATCTGCTGGCTGCCGCACTGCTCGCGGCGGCATGCGTCGCAGGAGCCTGCGGCCCGAAACAGACGAAAGCCCAAAAGCAGGGCTGGGAACTCGCAATGCAGTCCTACACCTTCCATACCTTCACTTTGGAAGAGGCCCTGTCCAAAACCGCGGAATGCGGCGTCAAGTACATTGAAGTCTACCCGGGCCACAGGTTGGGCGAAAAGTGGGGAGACCAGGTCTTCGGACATGCGATGGACGCCCGGACCCGACAGGAAATTCTCGATCTGGCCGCCTCGAAAGATGTCCAGATCGTGGGAACCGGGGTCTTTATGACCGACGACCCGACGGAGTGGGAAAAAGAATTCGCGTTCGCAAAGGAAATGGGCCTTGCGTACATCACCTGCGAACCGGCTTGGGAGGCCTGGGATCTCGTGGATAGCCTCTCACAGGCGACAGGGATCAAGGTCGCCGTCCACAACCATCCGCAGCCCTCCATCTACTGGACCCCTGACAGCCTGCTCCTGGCCCTCCAGGACAGAAGCCCGAACTGCGGATCCTGCTCCGATGTCGGCCACTGGCGACGGTGCGGTTTGGATCAACAGGAATGCCTCCGGAAACTGGACGGCCGCATCATAAGCCTGCATTTCAAGGACATCGCCGCTCCTGACGCGGATGCGGACGGACAGCATGACGTAATCTGGGGAACCGGCGTCCTGGATGTGAAGGGAATGCTCGAAATCCTGAAGGAACAGGACTTCAAGGGCTATTTCGCCATTGAATACGAGTACAACTGGGAGAACTCCGTCCCCGACATCCAACAATGCGTGGCGTATTTCAACGACATCACGGAAGAGATTCTCTGAGCGAGACCGTGGACGAAAGCATCAATATGCGATTTCCCGCCGTAGTCAAGTAAAATTCAGTTGATCATCAACGCGCTGGCAACCCGTCTTTGAACCCCGTCGGAGGGACGGATGGTTTCCTTGCTGTTCACAAGCATGCAGGACGATCCCCCGCCGTCAAGATTGACGGCATGGATGCAGCCCAGGCTTTTCAGAATGTCAGCGACCTCCTGCGTAGTGAACCCGGCCACCTTTGGCGTCATATTCCTGCCTTCGCACACAAAAAAGATCAGTTTGCGCTGTGCGGTGACTCCGATTGCGGAACGGGGGTTGTTGATCGTCGGGCCAATCCCGCCCTCCTCCAGCATTTCCGCCGAATAGGAGTTGCAGATCTTTCCATCCCGTATCAGCACCGGCCCTCCACCGATGGCTGTACGAGCCTCAAACGTCGCGGCACCGGCCGGAAACGAAGCGTCCGGAACGGGAAGCGGTTCCTTATTCCAAGAATTCTCCGCCGGAGCGGGATAGATCCAATGCCCGTCGGAAGAGCCGTAGGTCCAGGCAGCCTCGAAGGTCCCGTCGCCGTGTTCGATGAAGGCAGCCCGGGTCGGATAATAGATCGTCACCCAGTCCTTGGAAGCATAGTTGATGTTGCGCGCGTAGAGCGTCCCGTCATGGTAGGCCAAACTGGCGGAGTAGTTCAAACCACCGGATGAATAGAAATAACCTCCGTTCATAACAACCCGCGCCCCGCTTGATTTCCCGACCTCCGCCGGCGTCCTGAAGGACTCATTGCTGCCCTTTCCCAGATCCTTGATGCTCCAGAGCGTCCATTCGGCCCCGCCTTTCAAGTCTGCAACTGCGATGAAGGCTACGGCAGGTTTGTTTTCGAGCGTTGCAGGGGAACGATACACATCCAAATGGGACGGCAGCTTGCCGAATTCTTCGCCCACATTCGTCCACCCCAAAGCCACGATCGCGGGATTGTGCTCTTCGGCAGGTATGTCCGGCTCCTCCGGTTCAGGATCGGGGAAGGCATAATCCGCACCCTTCCGGGAACATCCCGCGCCCAGAATCAGGAAGGTCAAGACGAACAAGACAACTCGTTTTTTCATTTGATTTCTAGCGAATCAGTTTTCCGTGATAATCCACGTCAAAGGACTCAAAGGGATGCAGAATGGAATCAATCGCGACGGCATATTCCGCCCGGGTCATCGGCATCTCGGAATCGATCTTCGGAAGCCCCAGTTCTTCCGGTGTCTTGCCGGGATAATAGTCTTCCAGGAAGAGATCCGCAGGATGGACCGGATCCTCGGCACGGAACCAGGTTTCATTGGACCAGTTTACATTCTTTCCCTCCCCTCGCATGATGCCCGTCGCGCCAATACGCTGAACAGCGGCAAAATGGGGATCCGACACTTCCAGGTCAAGATAGGGCATGAGGTAGCAGCCTTCCGACAAGAGCGCCTTTTGGACATCCCGTACTTTGACTTCCCGAGGCGGACAGTTTTGCTCGACGGCCATCGCGGCAAGTTGACCTGCCGCCTGTCCGATCTGCATCACAACGGGCTGCAGACGGGTTGCTCCGTTCATGATGTTGGAAACGGATATCGACTTTTCGACCACCAGCAAATTTTCCACTTGCTTCGGGATCATCACGCCAAGCGGAACGTTGAAAGAGGGAATCGGATAGAATGCCAACCGCGGCAGTTTCATCCACTCCGGATTTCTGTAGTGATGGTGATCGACCGGATAGTCTCCGACGCCGATCCCGGTCCGATACACGGTGTAATCATACGGACGGGCCGCTTGATCCACGACAAACAAGACCTCTCCCTCTATCCGCCTGGATTCCCGATGATAGGGATAGAACGGCAACAGATCATCCGTCGGATGCTCATCGTCCGCCAGACCGAGATTCCGTCGGCCGAGTTCCGTCTGAATGAAATAGACGAATCCCAACGTTATGCGCTTGGCGCTGTCCAATGCAGCAGCGCGCCCTTCCGGTGTCATCTCGATGAGGTTCACGTAACAGTCGTTGCCGTCTCCCGGCCAGTTGACCATGTATTTCGCGGGTCTGCTGACAGTGTCCCCTTCCATATGGACAGGTAGTTTCCCATAGGTGAGCATCATGGAAGGAGTCCAAAGCGTCTGACGCGTATCGGACTTCACGGTCGTCCCGGTCGTCGGATCAATTTCAACAAACGTATTCAGCGGGTTGATGCAGCAGTTCACATACAGGTCCCGGTCGTAACCTTCCGGCTTTTCGATGGTCATATCCGCGTCGGGGCCATAATCTTTCAAAATGGCGACATACGTCAAGTCCTGTACCACATCGTTGGCATTCTCTAAAGCAATGCTTTCGCCCGTGCGGGAGGCCGCATCCATCCCGATATGGAAAGGAACACCCAATTCCGCCGCGACATCCCCCAGCTCCGTCGCATCAATCAGAATCCGATATTTCAGCTCCTTTACATCTGCGAAGGTTTTGCCGTATTCCACCGTCAAATTCTTTTCGCGCGCGACCATCCGCTTGAATATGGCATCACCGACATGGGGTTCGAAAAGAATCCGGCTCACCCATCCGGTCGCAATCTTGTCATACCCGCCGTAATACGCGGCGACAGAGTCGGAGAATTCTCCGAATATCCCTCCCCGAAGCCGATAGTTCCCGTCAACCGCACTCACCCCGGCGCTGGTCAGCATGCCGCCGAGCCAGGGCGTCTCTTCGACAAGCAATGTTTTGGCGCCGCTTCTGGCGGCCTGAAGGCCGGCGGCCACACCGCTGGCTCCGCCCCCGATCACCACGACATCATAGTCGTACCTGCTGCCGCACGAAAGGGCGATCCATACAAACAAGCAGTAGATTATCTTTTTCATGTTGATTATTTTTCTCCATTTACGGACAAGATTCCTTTCTTGACGGCATCCCACTTGGGTGGTTCGCTTTTCAGATGGATGATGTCAAACAGGAAATAACCGTCACAGGCATTTGCGCAGGCTTTCACGGACTGGGTGATGGAATTGCATTCGTACGTCAGGTCGTATAAGTTCTGGGCATCCCAGTTGCCCACATCCGGTCCTCCGACAAGCGTCCCCGCATCTCCTTTCGTCTTCTCCGAAGCCAGTCTGCAGAAACCCTCCATCGTCCATTCCCCGGCACCGAAAACGCTTCCCGGGCCGGCGTATGCGCCGATGATCAGGACATCCATCAGATCCGCGAAGCCGTAGTCTTTGTACTTGTCAGAGGCCCAGGACGGATATTGCTTGCCTGCGTCAAAGCGCGGGCTGGCCCAATTGACACCGTTGGGCCAATACGTACTGTACCAGCCGCCGACATAGGCACCGAAGTCCAATTTGGCATCAACCCCCTTCACAGCGGCTTTTGCGCGCTGCATGAAATCATGGATCGTCTTTGCCCGGAATTCGTTCCACTGCTTGAAGCGGATCGGTGTAGGTGAAGGAACCTGTTCCTGCGAATACCCGACCGGCAGCACATCCTCAGGCCAATGCTCAACCTTGGTGCCGAGATAAGATTCAAAAGCAGCGCGCGTGTAGTCGGAAAAATCAGACTGGACTCCCCTGAAGCGTCCGCGATCCAAAATGATTCCGGCAAGTCCCTTGTCCCCGTAAGCAGCCAGGTCCTTCAGCAGGGAGATGAGGTAATCCTGTGCCTCCAGATTGGCCGGATTCAGGAATTTCGCCGTTTCATCCACGTCAAGGATGCTCTTGATGCCGGAGTCGGTGTTGAGCATGGTCGCCCATGCCTTCGCTTTCTCATCCCGGTACACAATCCCCGTGCTGCCCAGAGAACCCGAATGGCCGCAGACGAAGGTATTGAAGCCGGCATACACCTTGAGACCGACTTTTTCGCCTTCATCAATGAACTTCTGAAGGAAGTCATAGGATGCCGGCCACTCGTACTTGTTATAGGATCCTCCGTGCCAAGCTCCCAGCCATTCAACCTGCGGACAATGACTGCTCCGGTAGAGCAAATCACCGCTGGTCGGTCGGACATCGATCACGATATCGGTGAACCCGGCATCCGCAGCGTCTCGCAGGTCCCGGGCGATGTTGGCAGGGTCTTCCAGGTAATCCGGAAGACTCGCATACGACTCGCACCAGAGAAACATCCTCTTTTTTGCACCCGGGAGATCAGGATTCGAGGTAGTATCGGTATCGTCCGGGAAGACATATTCTTGTCCGTCTCCTTTCCCGCAGAACGTTGATGCCGCAGCCAGCAGCATCAACGTCAGCAGGATAAATAACAATTTGCAGCGTTTGTTCATCCGTCCGATTACATCGAAATACAATCGAACTGCACTCCGACCACGTAGCCGTTCGTGAACATGAAGTAGAGGTAGAGGTAATACCCGTTACTGGACTGCCACAACCCCAGGTCGCCCGTCGCATTACCGTTGGCCGCGTGGCCGATCGCTTTGGGACCGTATTCCCCGAATGTAAACCACTTGACGGCCGGGACATTACCGGCATCGAGCGTACCCTTGAAATCGGCAGGATTTGAGACATCCAGCAGCCAGATGTAGTCTGCCGTGCCCCATGTTTGACTGTTTACCTGATTCGTGGCCAGGATGCTCGCATTGTTGAACTCGATAAAGTCGACAGCATTGGGGACATAGTTCACGCTGATCGCCCCCAACATAGCCTTGACCGTGTTCGTGGAACCGTCCATCCAGGTGAGGCGGTTGTCGGAATAACCGTGCAGAAAATAATCTGAAGTCGGATCCGGCTTCGAATAGACGATGTCGATGTTGTTGTTCCACGGTCCTGCCCCGGTGGCGGTACCCCATTCGATGTTTCCAAGCACGCCGTTCCTGACCACCCAACGGTAGAATCCGATCGTCGGATTGGTATGGCAGGGAGCCGTGATGACGGCATCCTGATCCGTGTTCCCCTGGATGGAGAACTTGCGACCGAAAGCGTTGCCGGCTGTTCTCGTGATGTACACTTCCGGCGCCGAATCGATGTCTTTCATCTTCCAGATCGTGAAGTCTCCCGCCTGGGGTGACAAGTTGCAGATGAAAATGTGGCCGGCATCGTCATTCGTGATGTAGAAATTCTTCAAGCCGCCCTGAATGTCGCCCAAACTCACTTCTCTCACGAATTCTCCCGTCATCCGGTTGATCACGCGCAGCGGCTCGTTTCGCGTGTTGATGACGAGGTAGTCTCCGGAGACGGCGATACCGCCCGTCAAGTTGATCGTCGTGATTCCGATATCCTCTGCCAACTTTTTCGCGAAAAGGATTTTCGCGCTGCCATCCCGGATGCCCTGTTCGATCTTGTCAGGGACACCTTTCTTAACCGTGTACGTCTTTTTCGTCACGCCGTCGAAGGCGGTGACGGTGAAGGTAACGGTGCCGTTGTAGTCGATCTCGGTGGTCGCGGGATCGGGAGAAATGGTCGCATGCGGCGACACGGTGACCGATGCCGTCGTCTTCGGAATGTCGTCAATGGAAATCAGCGAAATTTCTCCTCCTTTGATGACCCCCGCAAGATCCAAGGCGGGAATCTGGAAATCGGTGATCTCGCACAAGTTGCTCTTGACGATTTTTCCGATGACCGTGTAGATCCTTTCCTTCTTCGCTTGATCGATGACCTTGATCGTCTGCTCCGTGGAAATGTCCATAACCGTAAGCGGTTCCGTAATCACAGCGTTGTTGACCAGTACGGCGGACATTTTGGCGGCAGTCAAGACGGTTGACGGGGTCTGATTGTCGCTTGCTTCCGGGTAAAAATATGGAATTTCAATGACGACCTTTCCGTTTGCATCCGGATAGCCGGTAAAATCGAGGTCGTCGAATCCATTGATGGACAGACGCGCCGTGATGCTCGTCAACGGGTCCTCGGAGTGCGTCGGTGTCAGGTCTTCCGGCTGGCAACGCATCACCACCGCCAGAAGAGCCGTGAATATGAATATGAGGCTGAGTAATTTTTTCATTGCTGAGTACTTTTATTTCCATTCATCGTATTGTTCGACTCCGGTGTTCGTCGTGATCTCGGAATCGGGGATCGGTAGTACATACGTCTTCGCAAGGAATTTCCTGTCCTGGAGATCCGCATCGACATATTCATAGGTATAGTCAGGCGCTGTCCCCGTGATCCGGAGGCCGTGCACCCGATAATTGTTGTATTCCTTGTCCGCAAGACGCCAACGCCGCATGTCCCAGAACAGATGCCCTTCATAAGCAAGTTCAATCATGCGCTCGTGACGGATGGCGTTGAAAAGAGCGTCTCCCGCGAGTCCCGTCCGGGCAGGGAGATTCACCCGCGCCCGGATCACATTCAGATCGGCAAGGGCCGCCCCGTTGTTCTGGAGACGGAATTCCGCTTCAGCGCGATTGAGGTAAACTTCGGCGAGCCTGAGTTCAACCCAAGTCTGCTGGCTGGGATATTGAACGACATTCTTCTTGGTCTCGTCCATCAGTTTCCGCAGATAGTAGCCGGTGACCGTACGGCCCTTGGCGTAGTTGTCGGCCCGATAATCCATGTACCTGCCGTGTTCTCCGGTGGGAGTGATGTCCATGACGGCACCTTTCCATGTCGCTCCGTTATAGAGAACGGTGGCATGGAATCTGGGTTCGAGCCGATCATAGGGAGGCGTCTGAGTAGTCTTCTGATGCCAGGGACTCCAGTCGACAACAGATCCGTCGGCCGCTTCGTAGGCTTCGACCATCTCCTGAGTCGGACCGGCACAGCCACCGTTTTCATCCGCGCCGCTGGCGAGATAATCTCCGTAAGGACAATAGCTTTTATCGAAGATGTGATTCGGTCCCGAGACTTGGTTGTACAGGACTTGGATGATGGCTTCCGCATTGCTTCCTTTCCAAGCGTCGGCATATTCGGCTTCCAGCGAATATTTCCCGCTGGAGATGACCTTGTCCGCGGCGTCCTTCGCGTCCTGCCAGCGCTCGGCATACAGCATCGCGCGGGACTTGAAAGCCCAGACCATCGTTTTCGTCAACCGACCTGCATTCTGGGCATCCCATTCTTCAGGAAGGTTGTCAGCGGCGAAATCAAGATCGGAAGAAATCAAATTCCACGTTTCTTCGGCAGATGAGCGATTCTTGGACTTCTGGAAATTGATGTCCGTGTACAAGATTACACCTCCGTGTCGCTTGGCGAGCTGGAAGTAGCAATATGCCCGGAAGAAACGTGCCTGCGCTTCATAAAGCGTCTTCTGCTCGACGGTAAAATTCGAAAGCCGGTACATAGATTCCAGGAATTCGTTGATTCTTCTGATCCGCTCGTAGGTTGAATTCCATACGTTCAGCAGATTCTGCGAAGTGGAGATCCGTTCGGGATAGAAGACATAATTGTTGCTGTCGCCTGCTTTCGATCCGGGCTGGTAGGAGCCGTACTTCAACGTGTTCGTCAATCCCTCCGTCATGTTTCCGCTGAACTGATCGTTGCCGAAAACACCGTATCGGTCGAAATAGGCGTAGAAGTTATTGATGTAAAGATCCGCATATTTCGTGTTCTGCCAAACGAGCTGATCGGAAACCCTGTCCGTCGGGGAAGTCTTGAGGAAGTCGTTGCATCCCGCCAGGAACAAGGTGGCAAACAAGACAATAGTGATTCGTATGATATTGGATTTCATGATTCGCGCGTATTAAAATTGAAGATCAAGACCAAATCCCATCAACCGCTGCTGCGGATAGTATCCGTTGTTCACGCTCGGCATTTCAGGATCGATGTTATACCGCATTACCTTACTGAAAGTCAGCAGGTTGGTCCCTTCAAAGAAGACCCTGCAGTTCTTGAGGTTGATTTTCTGCATCCAGTGTCCGGGAAGGGAGTAACCGATCTGCAGTTGCTTGAGACGAAGGTAGTTACCATTTTCGTACCACCATGTGGAAGCATAGGCGTTGTTGTTGCCGGGAGAGACGGACAGGCGCGGGAAACGCGCATCCTTGTTTTTCTCCGTCCAGCATCCTTCCGCCAGGAACTTGGGCGCGTTGCCGCTATGGTAGAACGGTCGGGTGAAGGACGTGTGGTCCATAACGCCCACCGAGCCGGTCGCGGTGTAAACCCCGGTCAACGCGATCGTTCTTCCGAGACCGTAGTTCCAGCGCATCGTGAAATCAATTCCCTTCCAGCCGGCATCGAGATTGATTCCGCCTTCATAATGCGGATAGACGGAGCCTTTCACATATCCCATGTCCTGGTCGTATGTGATCTTGCCGTCCCCGTTTCTATCCCGGTACTTGATGTCTCCCGGTCTCGCCAGAGACCCCGGAATCGTCGCGGAACGGTCGATTTCCGCCTGGTCCCGGAACAGTCCCTCCGCAATGAATCCAAGCACCGAACCCACCTCCGTACCGGTTACCTTCCGATAATCCGGCGTGTTGGCCGCATCGGGATAGGAAAGCCATCTGCGATAGGTATAGGAGCCCACAAGGGACACGCCATAATTGAAATTCCGGATATGGTTCCGATGTTCCAGCAGGAATTCGAACCCTTTGTGGTCTTGCTTGCCGACATTCGCGCTGCTGAAGAACCGCCCGCCCCATGAGGCCGGATATTCTCCGCTGACGCCCACGATCATGTCGTCCAGATATTTGTAAAACACGTCTCCTTCAAACCGGAAGCGACCCTCCCACATCGTCAGGTCAAGACCGAAATTGATCTGTTTCGACTTCTGCCAGGTCAGTTCGGGATTCCCGGGCTTTGATGTAAGCAAACTGGTCTGACTTATCCCGCCGAGAATGACGGAGTTCAAGTAGGTACTCATGGTGCTGATCGCCTGATAGGCACCGACAGGACTGGATGCTGTGATACCCGCTCCTGTGCGGATCTTGAACAGATTCACCCCGGACGCATGGAACCAAGGCTCGCGGTCGATCCTCCATCCCAAAGAGAGCGCCGGGAAATAGCCCCAGGTCTTATTGCTGCCGTAGAAAAGATAGGAGCCGTCATAACGGCAGGACAGTTCGGCCAGATACCTGTTGTCGTAGGAATAGTCGATCCTTCCCACATAACCGGCGGAACGGGAATGGCTACTCGATCCGTAGACGCTGTTTTTCGTCTTGTTCGTCGCGAAATTCAAGTCGTCCAACTCGTAGATGTCGAATCCGTAGCCGTTGCCGCCCATATTCTCGGAGTCCTGCTTGTGGGCTTCCAACAGCGCGAGAAAGTCGATCTCGCTCTTGCCGAAAACCCTGTGGTAGTTCAGGCTCAAATTCGTCATGAGATTGGTCGTCAGCGAATACCCTTGGCTGACGGACGCCTCCTCCGTTCCCCGCTGGTCCACGGCCTTTATGTAGCTGATGTCCCCGGCAGTCGAAGTCGGCATTTGAGCGATCATGATCTGGTAGGGCTTCGCCATGTTTTTCGCGAATGAATTGTAGACATCATAGCCGACAAGGACCTTTGCCGAAAGACCTTTCACGAAGGGAAAATCGTACCGGAGGGAGCCGGTTCCTTGAAAGACATTTCCGCGACTGCGACCGTAGCCGGATTCCTCAATCGCGCCCAGCGGACTGACGGAAGAACTGGCTGTCGGGGTACCGACGTTATACCCATCGTATTTCATCGGGACGTAAGGATGCGCCCGCATGACCTGCTGACCGATGTTCGCCCAATCGTTCGGATTCGCCGAAAAACCCGGTCTGTCCGTGCGGGTAAACCGGCCCAGCAATCCGGCCGTCAAGGTCAAGTTGCTCGCGATCTTTGTCTCGATGTTCCCTCGGATGTTCACGCGGTCGTGCGTATAACCGGAGACATTGCCCTGCTGGTTGTAAAAACCGATCGTCGTGAAGTAATTGATGCGGTCGTTCCCGCCGGTTGCCGAGACGGAATGGTTCTGGTTGAAGCCCATTCCGAATATTTCCTTGTACCAGTCGGTATTGCCCCAACCGTCGGAATCATCCCCGTTGGTCATTTTGTTAACCATTTCCTTGGTGAAAACCGGCTGATCCCCATCCATCTCCCGACCGAGGTTGTAGTAGTACGCGAAGCCCGGACCATCCAGCAATTCCAGTTGGACAGCATTCTGGCTTACGGTGAAACTGCCGTTGTAGGAAATCCTGGAAGGCTTGTTGTCTCCGCGTTTCGTTGTAATGATCATGACCGCCTCCGCATTGAATCCGTAGATGGCTGCAGCCGAAGCGTCCTTGAGCACGGAAATGCTCTCCACTTCATCGGGATCGATGTCATCAATGCCGCGCGGTACGCCATCCACGATCGCCTTCACCCCGGATCCCCTGATGAGAAGGGTGGAACCGTCTCCGCCGGGAACGCCCGAGGGTTGATACGTGATGACTCCGGGAATCACGCCGCCCATCAGATTCGTAAGACGCTGGGCAGGCGCTTTCGCAAGCTTTTCTCCGTCCACCTTGGAAATGGCGCCCGTAATGCTTGCTTTTTTCTGCGTTCCGTACCCAACCACAACCACATCGTCAAGCAGTGTTCTGTCTTCCTGCATAACTACCGAAATGGTCCGTTGGCTTCCGACGCTCACGGTTTCGGTTTTCATGCCCATAAAGGAAAACTCCAACACATCACTTGCACTTGCTTCGATGGAAAAGTTCCCATCATGGCCCGTAAGCGCCATGCGATTGGTTCCGACGACGAGAACCGTGGCATACGCAACCGGATTGCCCTGCTCGTCCGTTACCGCTCCCGTGACTGTATTCTGCGCAAAAGCTTGAAAAACACACAGCACAGAAAGGAGCGTTGACAAAATGTAATACTTCATGGCCTATTAGTTTGATATTATAGTGTTTGCATCATACTACAAAGTTATTAAATTATTTTATAAATAAACAAGGTTTTTAGAATATTTTTTCAATATGCCCCGAACTATTTTAATTCTTATTATCTTTGCGTGAAGAAAATGCATGGAAACTGCCCTGCGGATTTGCAGGAAGATCCGAAATAAATCAATGCAGCATCGTTATATGACCGACCGTAGAACATTCCTTAAAAAAGCCGGACTCGCAGCTGCGGCAGCCGCCGCGACCCCCTTCGCCATCGAGGCGATGAACCCCGATGCAAAGAGCAGGAAGAAGAAAGACGACAGGCCGCCGTTCTTGCAAGCCGATCATGCGCTCGAAACCGAATTGCTTGTGGAAAAAGGGAACGCCCTCCCCATCACCGGCACCTTCCTCGACGAGATCTCGCACGACATCCCCCACCAGAACTGGGGCGAAAAAGAATGGGACCGGGATTTTCAGTACATGAAGGCTATCGGGATCGACACCGTGATCGACATCCGGTGCGGCTACCGCAAGTTCATCACCTATCCTTCTCCCTACCTGCTGAAACAAGGGGCCTACATGCCCTCGGTCGACCTCATCGACCTGTTCTGCCGTCTGGCGCAGAAATACGATATGAAATTCTGGCTCGGCCTCTATGACTCCGGGAAGTACTGGGATACGGGGGACATGTCCTATGAGGTTGAGGCGAACAAATATGTCATCGACGAGATCTGGGAACGGTACGGAAGCAAGTACCGGAGTTTCGGCGGCTGGTACATCAGCGGAGAGATCAGCCGGGCCACCCGAGGCGCCATCGATTCGTTCAGAAGCATGGGGAAGCAATGCAAAGAAGTCTCGGGCGGCCTGCCGACCTTCATTTCCCCCTGGATCGACGGCAAAAAGGCCGTGGACGCGGCCGGGGGGGACCTGACCAAGGAACAGGCCGTCTCGCTGGAGCAGCATGAAAAGGAATGGAACGAAATCTTCGACGGGATCCATGAATATGTGGACGCCTGCGCGTTCCAGGACGGGCACATCGACTACGATGAACTGGACGCGTTCTTTTCCGTCAACAAGAAACTGGCGGACCGATACGGGATGCAGTGCTGGACCAACGCCGAAAGCTTCGACCGGGACATGCCGATCAAGTTCTTCCCGATCAAGTTCGACAAACTCCGACTGAAACTGGAAGCGGCCAAGCGCTGCGGCTACGACAAGGCCATCACCTTCGAGTTCAGCCACTTCATGAGTCCCCAATCCGCCTACCTCCAGGCGGGCCATCTCTATGACCGTTACAAGGAATATTTCGACATCTGACAGCCCGCCTTTCCGGCAGGATATCAACAGCCTTCATTCTGCCTTTATTCCTTTATTATTATATATGTGTCGCGTCCATCGCGTCAAGGTATGTCAGCGGGCTTTTCATCATACACGATATAACTGTCAATGATGATGTCCAGGCCATCTTCTTGATTGAGATGACGGAAGGTTACCGTATGTTTTTCCGACGGTAGATCATACTTGTAAAACAACTCGGCAGAAGATCCATCTCCCGTAGGATTGTGCATGACGGTGGAAAGCTGTCCGTCCAGATAGACTTCGACCTCACCGACATAGCCATGCTCCTGATAGTCGATTCCTTTGTTATAATAATACTTGACGACAATCCCTTTCCCGACAAATTCAATCTTGTCAACATCCCGGATATCTTTCCGTACTTGGACGACTGAGACCGGCCAATGGCCTTCGAAGCTTTTCTCATAGCGCACGGGACGGGGTTTTTGGACTTTGATGGAAACATGGTCCGCCTCGACGGATCCGCCGTTTCTTTCAATTACCTGCAGCGACTGCTCGAAAGAATACTGTACAGCCTGGTTCAAAGAGATGTCGGTATAAGCAAAATCGCGATCCTCGATTTCATAAACCGGTTTCTTCCATTTTTCGGGAATTCCGCTGAACCCGAGCATTGTACCGAGAATACCGCCGGAGGATGCCGGGTTGCAGTCCGAATCTTGACCGCAGCGCGTTGAGATATCGATTGTCTTGAAAAAATCTTTTTCTCCGTAGAGAAGACCGATGATAACGTAACCGCTGTTGAGTACCGCATCAATGTTGAAGGGGGCGTCCACCCCATCCGGACAACCGATGTCATAGCCGTATTTTCGATTGAAGAGTCCCCAAGTAATCTCCCAATTTCCAGGATATCGTTTGTGCCACCGAATGATGTCAGCCATCGCGCGGTAGTATTTGCTCTGTTCAGGAATTGCTTTCAAGGCCTCGGCAACCACGAAGCCGACATCGTCGCTTACAAAGGCAAGCGCGTACATCGCAGCGACGTAAACCCCTCCGTACCAACCGTCTCCGTATGTCATCATATGTCCGATCGCATCCGTGAAGTCAGTGGCGGCATTGACCATCCCCGGGGCCATCAGGCCGGCATAATCGGCCTCAATCTGGAAATCGATGTCATCCGCATGAGGGTTGTTCAACCAGTGGCCGGAAGCAGGCGGCATTATTCCGTTGAGGATGTTGTAGCGCCCCTGCCTATTGGCGTGCCAAAGCGGGTAAGGTGCCTTTGCAAAAGCGTTTGCAAAGGATTCGACCGGCGCATCAAGTCCTTCTTTCTGAAAAACCTCCACAAAGGTCAGATCCATATAGATGTCATCATACAGTCCGGGGAAATAATCGAACCACCATTTAATTTGATGGTCATCCCATGGGATCCTATACTCGTCGCTGATCATTCCCGTGAATTTGAATTCCGTCGGGCCACCATAGGTACAGCCAATTGTCTGGCCGGCCCAGCCGCCGCGAATCTTATCCATGAGAATTTCCTTGGACATCCGAACTTCGGAGGGTAAACGCTTTTTTACACAAACGGCGGCAAAACTTGCCAATAAAAGGGCGCAGATTACGGCCACAAAGATTCTGTCATTGTTCTTCATATGTAATTTCTTCTTTTATATTGAATCATCCTCTGATCAATGGTCGAGCGCGGAAATTCTGATGTTGTCACAGGCAAAACTTCTCGGAGAGGCATCGTCTTGAAATCTATTTGATCTCGCATGCTCATTAGTGATTATTTTTCAATTTCCGAATAAAGATATTAATTTTCTTTATTATTAAATTATATTTTATTTTTGCGGAGAAAATCTGACTGAAAAATGATTCCATAATGAAGAAGCAAAGCTTTGGCTACATCCTTTTCCTGTCGATCGTCGCAGCGATCGGAGGAATCCTGTTCGGCTACGACACGGCGGTGATCTCCGGCACGATCGGCGTGGTTTCCGCCCAGTTCGGGCTGACCACCATCCAGCAAGGCTGGTATGTCGGTTGCGCCCTGATCGGTTCCATCCTCGGAGTCTCCGTGGCCGGCCTGCTGAGTGACAATCTCGGCCGCAAGAAAACGATGCTGATCGCAGCCTTGTTGTTCAGCATCTCCGCGATCGGATGCGCGCTCTGCGCCAATTTCTCCCAACTCGTCGCCTACCGGATCATCGGGGGTATAGGCATCGGCGTCGTATCAATCGTCTGCCCGATCTACATCTCTGAAGTGGCCATGGCCGAAAAGCGCGGCACGCTCGTCTCGCTGTATCAGCTTGCGATCACCGTCGGATTCCTCGTCGCCTATCTTGTGAACTTCCTCATCCTCAACTATGTAGAGCGTGGAGGAAGCTTTGCGCATCCGGTGATGCAGAAATTGTTCATCCAGGAATATTGGCGCGGCATGCTGGGAAGCGAGACGATTCCCGACCTGCTCTTCCTGATCCTCATTTTCTTTATTCCGGAAAGCCCGCGCTGGCTTGCGGTCCAAGGACTGAAAAAGGAACGGAAGGAGTCTGACTGGAAATATCTGCTCGAACCCGGCATCCTGTTCGCCGTGATCGTCGGATCGGCGATCGCCATCCTCGGCCAGTTCATGGGTGTGAACGCCGTGCTGTACTATGGCCCGGAGATCCTGCGGAAAGCCGGGCTGGGCGGAGGTGACGCCCTGTTCTCGCAGGTGCTGGTCGGACTCGTCAATTTCGGCACGACCATCATCGCGCTGATGATCATAGACAAGGTAGGGCGGAAACAACTGGTCTACTGGGGCGTGTCGGGTATGATCCTCTGCCTCCTGATGATCGGGCTATATTTCTGGAAAGGCAGCGCGATCGGCTTGGGAACAGGATTCCTGCTGACCTTCTTCCTGCTCTACGTATTTTGCACCGCGATTTCCATTAGTGCCGTTGTTTTTGTACTTTTGTCGGAAATGTACCCGAACCGGGTCCGCGGACTCGCCATGTCCATCGCAGGGCTTGCCCTGTGGGTCGGAACCTATCTCATCGGCCAGCTGACGCCCTGGATGCTCGAGACCCTTACCCCGGCCGGTACATTCTTCCTGTTCGCGGCGATGTGCGTTCCCTACATGCTGATCATGTGGAAATGGATCCCGGAAACAACCGGCAAGACCCTGGAAGAAATCGAAGCCTACTGGAAAAATCGAAAACATGCGTATGACTCGAACGTTTCTTGACAACCTGACGGAGCGGAACGCTCTCACCAAGCAGAGGATTCTGGAACTCTGCATCAAATTCGGGAACTACAGCCTTGCTGATCTGGGAAAGGAACTGAATATCAGCGTCCCGACCATCACGAAACTGGTCGGAGAACTGATCGACGACGGCTGGCTGGAAGACCTCGGCAAACTGGGTTCATCCGGCGGGCGAAGGCCCAGCATCTACGGCTTGAATCCGGATGCCGGCTACTTCGCGGGCGTAGACATCGAACGCAACCACGTCAATATCACGGTCATGGACTTCAAAGGCCAGACCCTTGCCTATCACGAAGATGTCCCGTTCTCGCTCCTGAACACCGAGGAATCCTGTCAAAAACTCTGCGACCTGATCCGGAAGACCTTCGAAAAGGACGGGCTGGATTTTTCGAAACTGCTTGAATGCGGAATGGATCTCACCGGACGCGTAAACACCCATTCCGGCTACAGTTTCACCTACTTCATCTCCGAGGACAAACCCCTCAGCGCAATTCTGGAGAACAACCTCGGTGTTCCCGTGAACATCGACAACGACTCCCGGGCGATGACCTTCGGAGAATACATGTGCGGGTCCGTGAACGGCAAAAAGAACATCCTCTTCATCAACGCCAGCTGGGGCCTCGGGATGGGCATCATCCTCGAAGGCGAACTTTTCTACGGAAAATCCGGATTCTCCGGAGAGGTCGGCCACTTCCCCATGCTGGAGAACAATCTGATCTGCCGCTGCGGGAAAGTGGGCTGTCTGGAAACCGGCGCCTCCGGATCGGCATTGCAGCGGATCGTGAACGAGAAACTGTCGCAGGGACAGTCTTCAATTCTGTCCGAAAAATTCGAAAAAGAAAAGGAGGTGGTCCTGAACGACATCTTGAACGCCCTCAAGGAAGAAGACGTCGTCGTGATCGAAGCCATGGAAGAAATCGGAATCAATCTGGGCAAAGGCATTGCCGGACTGATCAACGTGTTCAATCCCGAACTGATTGTGATCGGAGGCAAGCTGATCGTAGGCGGGGACCATCTGATGCTCCCGGTGCGGGCATCCGTCAAGAAGCATTCCCTCAACCTGGTCAGCCGGGACACCACCATCAAATTCTCTCGTCTGGGCAGGAAGGCCGGCTCTGTCGGCAGCTGCATGCTTGCCCGATCCCGCTTCCTGGGGCTGATGTAGCCAAACGCTATTCCGGCCGATAGGAGTCCTTCAGCGCGACAGTCTTGTTGAAGACGGCGCGTTCGTCGGTGCTATCCCTGTCCTTGAAGTAATAGCCGGTCCGTTCGAACTGGACAGCGATACCGGAAGCATCTTCCAGCAAGGCCGGTTCCGCGTATCCCGTGCCCACGACCAAAGAATCCGGATTGAGATAATCCATGTAATCCTTGTCTTCGGGGATGCTGTTCATGTCCTCCTTCAAGAAAAGGTGGTCGTAATCGCGGATTTCAATCTCACGGGCATGGGCCGTCGAAACCCAGTGGATCGTACCCTTGACGGAACGCCATTCCCCGCCACCCGGCTTGGTGGAGGGATCATAGGTACACTTGAGTTCCACCACACGGCCATCGGCGTCCTTCACGACTTCCTTGCACTTGATGATGTAAGTGTATTTGAGACGTACTTCCCCGCCCGGTCTCAGCCGGAAAAACTTGCGGGGCGGCTCTTCCATGAAATCATCCTGCTCGATGTACAGTTCCCCTGTGAGCGGAACTTTCCGGCTCGCTCCTTCCGGTTCCGCGGGATTCAACGGACAGTCGAACCATTCGACCTTTCCCTTCTCCCAATTCGTCAGCGTCACCTTCAAAGGCTTCTGCACAACCATATAACGATTGGAACGCGCGTTCAGATCCTGGCGCACGCACCATTCCAGCAGCTGGATGTCCATCATTTGGTCGCGTTTTGAAACCCCGATCCTATCGCAGAACAACTTCAGGGATTCCGGGGTATAGCCCCTCCTGCGAACCCCGCAGAGGGTCGGCATGCGCGGGTCGTCCCAGCCGGTGACATATTCCTTCTGCACCAGTTCGAGCAGTTTCCGCTTGCTCATGAGGGTGTAGGTCAAATTCAGACGCGCGAATTCGTATTGATGGCTCGGGAATATGCCCAAGACTTCAATGAACCAGTCGTAGAGCGGACGGTGGACATCGAATTCAAGCGTGCAGATGGAATGGGTGATCCTTTCAATCGAGTCGCACTGTCCGTGCGTAAAATCATACATCGGGTAGATGCACCATTTGTCGCCGGTGCGGTGGTGGGAGGCATACTTGATCCGGTACAGGATAGGATCGCGCATCAACATGTTCGGAGAAGCCATGTCGATCTTCGCCCGCAGCACCTTCTCCCCTTCGGCATATTTCCCGGCTTTCATTCCGCGGAACAAACGCAGATTCTCCTCGACGGATCGGTTCCGGTACGGACTTTCAACGCCCGGGGTTTCTACTGTACCGCGTCCCTTGCTGATCTCCTCCTGCGTCTGGTCGTCCACGTAGGCCTGGCCTTGCTCGATCAACTGCTCCGCCCAGGCGTAAAGCTGGTCGAAATAGTCCGATGCATAGCATTCCTTCGCCCATTGGAAGCCCATCCAACTGATGTCCTCCTTGATGGCATCGACATATTCGATGTCCTCCTTCACGGGATTGGTGTCGTCATAGCGCAGATTCGTCTCGCCGCCATATTTCAGCGCGAGCCCGAAATTCAGGCAGATGCTCTTGGCATGCCCCAGATGCAGGTAACCGTTGGGCTCCGGCGGAAAACGGGTTATGACGCTCTGCACTTTCCCGGTCTTCAGATCCTCTTCAATGATTTCCTCCAGGAAATTCAAATTGCGCGCCTCCTCGGCAGCGGGCTTCATGGCTTCATCCATATTACATGTAAGTTATAACTTACAAAAATACAAAAAATCGCTAACTTTGTATCACTATGATCCAATCCATGACCGGTTACGGCAAGGCGGAGGCCCTCCTGGACACAGGTAAACTCACCATCGAAATCAGAACCCTCAACGGGAGGAACGCGGACGCGAACATCAAGACACCCCTTCTTCCCAGGGACAAGGAACTCCTCGTCCGCCAGAAAATCTCGGAGGCGCTCAACCGGGGCACGTTCGACTTCTTCCTGAAGTGGGAGCCGAACGCTGCGGATGCCGCGAAGAAGATCAACGCGGATTTGGTGTCGGAATATTACCGGCAGATCACCGCCATCCGCAAAGAGCTCCCCGGTTTCGACAAGAATCCCATCATAGGCGACCGGCGCGACAACGACCTCGTGTGCGCGATCCTGCGCTTCCCCGACATCCTGGACCAGAGCAGGCAGGAAATCATCACCGACGAGAACTGGCCGCTAGTGGAAAAAGCCATCGCGGAAGCCATCGCTGCCGTGAATGACTACCGTTCCCGGGAAGGCGAAGCGCTTTACGAAGATATTACGGCCCGGGTGCGGCACATCCTCGCGCTGGAAGACCAAGTCGAGGACTTCGAGAAAGAGCGGCTCGACGCCGTGAGGGAAAAACTGCGGAAAAATCTCGAGGATCTGCGCCAGAAGGTCGACGCAGACAGGTTCGAGCAGGAGATGATCTACTATCTCGAAAAACTGGACATCAACGAAGAGAAAGTCCGGCTGCGGCAGCACTGCAAGTATTTCATGGACACCATTGACGGGGAGCCGTTCCCGGGCAGGAAACTGGGCTTCATCATCCAGGAGATGGGACGGGAGATCAACACGACCGGCTCGAAGGCCAACCATGCGGGCATCCAGAAACTCGTGGTGAAAATGAAGGACGAGCTCGAAAAAATCCGCGAGCTGTCCTTGAATATCCTGTAAGCCGAGCTTATTCTTCCGGAGTCAAATCGGGCGGAATGATGGATTCCGGGCCGGCGAGACGGCCGGTGGTCTTGATCCGGGCCTTGGATTTCTTGGGCGAAAGCCCAAGGTTTTCCAGTTTCTGGATCTTCTTGATGACGCTCTGGTTCGAATCCCGAAGTTTCCGGGTGGATTCTTCGTAGGCGCCTCGCGCTTTCTCCAGATGGTTTCCCAAGTTCACATAGGCTCCCATCCAGCCGCTCAACTGGCTCATCAGTTCCTCGGCGGTCTTGTACACGTCCGCAATGTTCTTCTCCTGATCCGCCTGCTTCCAGGCCATCCGGATCATGTTCAGGACGATCACTAGCGTCATTTGACTGACAATCAGGACGTTATTGTCCTTCGCGACCTGCCAGAGCATGGGATCTTCTTCCAGCATGAGCCGGAAGGCCCCTTCGATGGGAATGAACATGAGGTTGTAGTTGACCTTCCGCCGGCCTTCGGGAAGATAAGAAGCGTAGTCTTTGGTCTTGAGTTCATCCACATGCTTGCGAACGCTCTCCACGTGCGCCTTCGCGGCACGCTTACGCGGTTCCACGGCTTCCGCGACCATGTAGTCGTTGTAAGCCCGCAAGCTGACTTTCGAATCCACGATGACCGTAGTTTCGTCCGGATAGTAGATCATGACATCCGGAATCATGGTCCGCCCGCTTTCGCTTCGGATTTCATGGCCGCTTTCATCCGTCATCACCCCCTGCGTAAAGAAGTGGATCCCTTCGACCAAACCGGCGTTCTTCAAGACGTCGATCAGCAGCATTTCCCCGAAATCTCCCTGTACTTTGGAGTACCCGGTCAAAGCGTTCGCCAGGTTGCGAGCCTCGTCCCCTACAGACTTGGACTGCCGCAGAACCTGTTCGATGTGTGTCCGGATGGCCGCGCTCTGGGCGGCGGATTCCTTTTGGGATTCCTGGACGGACTTGTCGAATTCGGCGAATTTTTCCCGGATCGGTTTCAGCAGTTCCGCGATGGAGTCCGCGCTCTGGCTCCGGAACGACGCGCTGTTCTCCGCGGAAAGAGCCTTGAAAGCATCCTTCATACTCTCCAGATCCTTTGCATGCTGCTCCTGCTGTGCCTGAAGGGCTGCTTCCCGGGAAGCCTGCATCTGCGCCTCGAAGGCCTCCCGGGCAGTCAGCATGCTTTCCAGCGAAGCCTTCTCTTCGGTCAGCGAAAGAATCTTCGCCTGCAGTTCATCCTCCGCATCTTCGTAGGCGCGAACCAGTTTCCTTCGATGGGAAGCTCCCAGAATAAGCGCGGCGAGCAAGCCTGCGAAAAAAACCGATGCGAGGACAATCGCTATGATGGTGACTGTGTTCATGTCGAAGTTATTGAGTCAAAGATAATCAATCTCCCGCAAAATTCAGAGTTTTTTGCCTTATCTTTGCAAGACGATGAACCTGCCGTTTTTCATAGCCCGGCGCTATCTGTTCGCAAAGAAGTCGCACAATGTGATCAACATCATCTCTGCGATCAGCGCCATCGGTATGGCCATCGGTACCGCCGCCCTGATCATCATCCTGTCGATCTACAACGGATTCGACGAACTCGTGAAATCCACCATCGGCTACGTGGAACCGGATGTTCTGGTAGCGCCCGCCCGGGGCAAGGTATTCCTCCCCGCAGGCAGCGGTTTCGAATGGCTCCGGAGTCGACCGGAGGTGCAGAGCGTCTGCCCGATCCTGCAAGAGCAGGTCTTCGTGGACTACGACGGAAGGCAAAGCATCGCGAAAGCGAAAGGAGTGGACGCGGCCTACGAACGGGAGACTCCGTTGAAGGACAACCTGCGCGACGGAACCTTCTCGCTGTACAAAGGCGATCTTCCGCAGATCGTCGTCGGAGCGGGACTCGCCTACAAAATGGGGATGAATCCGGCATTCCTCTCCTCCGCGGAGATCTTCTTTCCGGCCCGGAACCGAAGTTTTTCCGTGGCCAACCCGACAGCTTCGATCGAGTCGGTGCGCGCCCGTCCCGTCGGCATCTTCTCGGTGAACCAAGAAATCGACAACGAACTCCTGATCCTTCCGATCGCCGAAATGCGAAAACTGCTGGGCTACGAAGCCGAAGTATCCGGCCTAGAAATCCGCTGGGCCGACGACCTGCCGCAGAAAGAGCAACGGAAATTCATCCGTGAACTCGGCAAGCGATTGGGACCGGACTTCGAAGTGCTGGACCGCTTCCGGCAGAACCCCTCGCTATACAAGATGATGCGCTACGAGAAGGCCGCGATCTTCCTGATTTTGATCTTCATCATCATCATCATCGCCTCCAACATTTTCGGCAGTCTCACGATGCTGATCATCGAAAAGCGGAACGACATCGAAACGTATCGCAGCCTGGGCGCGACAGATTCCCTCGTCCGGAAAATATTCACGTTGGAAGGATGGCTGATTTCGCTGCTCGGACTCGCGACGGGACTCATCATCGGCATCGGTTTCGCCCTGCTGCAACAGCGGTTCGGCTTCATCAAGATGCCCGGCAACTTCCTGGTGTCCGCTTACCCGGTCATCCTGCAGGCCGGAGACATTCTTCTGACCATCCTCGGCGTTGCCCTCATCGGCTACCTCATCGCACGAGTTCCGGTGCAGCGGAGCCTCAGCGCAGGCGCGAAAGGGTAACCGAGTCGGTCATACCCTTGTCGGAAACGACCTTGAAGGTATCCTGATCGGTCTTCAGACGCACTGCGGGAAACTCCCAGATAACGCCGGTCGATTCCCCGGAGGAGGTTTTCCGGGCCACCTGCTTGTCGTTCTGATAGAGCGTCAGACTCTTGGCGTTGCTGTACACCTTGATGATCAGATCCTGCCCGACGGGATAGTAGCGGAGACGCCTACCTGTGATGTAGACCGTGGTCTCGCCGGTGTTCCAAAGTGACTTGTACAAGTAGAACGGGTCTTTGCGCGTGAGCCGGTCACGGGTCACCAATCCTTTGTCGTTCATATATTTCCGCGCCTCGTTCGGCACGAACACCTCCCCGTTGTCCGAGTCCATCCAGCCTTCCTGGCGGTTGGCCACCGGGAAATCGAAGAGTATCCAGACCGCGGTGAAATTGAGCCAGGGCATCCGCTGGATCTGGCGGACGTAGGACTCGTGGAAGAGGTTGCCGTATTCCTCGGAATGAATCGTATCGTCTTCGAGATCCCGCTTGACCCGGGAACGGTCCCAGTAGTGGCAGAATGGATTGATGCCGACTCCGTATTCTCCGACGTTGGTCACGCCCATCTGCTTGTGAATCCGTTCCATGGCTTCCGTGAACTTCTCGAAGTTGTCCACATCGTAATACCAGCCGTGGTACCGGTTCTGGGAATAATAGTCCGCCTTCAAGGCGGTGTAGCCGTCTCGCTGAAATTCGGAATCATCGGTCAGCCCGACGAAGCGTCCCGGGTCCAGCTGCTTGGCGTAAGCGTAGAGTTTTGCCGTCTCGGAAACAACCCGCGCGGCATCGAGTTCGCCTTGCAGGGAGCCGGGCTGATTACCCCAGGAGTCCAGTTCATTCCACATACCCCAGAAACCGATGGAGGGATGGTTGTACAGGTTGGAGATCATCTCCCGCATCTGTTCGTGGATGTTGTTGAAATAAATCTGCCGAGCATCGACCCCGCACACGTTCACCCAGGGGATCTCGGTCTGCACAATGAGACCGAGGGAATCGCAGAGGCAGAAGGCGAAGTCGTTGTGGGGATAATGCGCGAGCCGCAAGAAATTGGCCCCCAATTCCTTGACGATCGCATAGTCGCGGCGGTAATCGGACAAGGTCAGCGCGGAGGCCTTTCCGTCCATGTCCTGGTGCATATTGACCCCGCGGAGCGGATAGGGCCGGCCGTTGAGGAGAAAGCCGCGCTCGGGATCCATCTCCATGGACCGGTAGCCGATCTTCGTTTCGGCGATGTCCACCATACGTTTTCCGCGGAACAGTTCGACGCGGAGGGTGTACAGGTAGGGATCCTTGACGCCGTCCCACAGATGTACGCCCGAAAGGAGGAATTCATGCGAAAAGTCATAGTCCGAAAAAGCACGCACCTCCACTTCCCGATCCGCTTGATAGCCCAGTACTCCGTCCGCGGTCAGCAGCTGCACCCGAACCTTGATTTCGTCATCCCGGTTGCCATCGTTCACAATCTTGAACTTGACAAGGGTCTGGACTTTCTTCGGCGTCACGAGGGGCGTCTCGCAGCGCAAACGATACATCCCGTAAGCCTTGGGAGAGAGATAGACGTCTTCCATCTCGAGCAGCCAGACCGGGTTGTGCAGCCCGCCGTTCTTGTTGAAATCGGAGGTAACCGGAATCATATCAACGTCCTCCCGGTTGTCGCAAGTAACCTCGACGACATTTATGCCGCGGTTCAAGGCCTCGGTGATGGCGACCGGGAACGCCGTGTAGCCGCCCCGGTGGGCTCCCAGTTGAATCCCGTTCACCGTGACGACAGCGGACTGGGCGGCTCCTTCGAACAGGAGGAAGCGCGGCTTCGCGGTATCGTTGACTCTGAAGTAGCAACGGTAAAAGGCCTTTCCGCGGTAGTATTTGCTGGAGTGTCCGTCTACAGCATTCCAGGAGTGCGGGATCGTAACCTCCTGCCAAGCCGTACTGTCTTTGCTGAACTCCCATTGCTTGAGTTCTATCTGACGGTAACCGCGGATCTGCGCCACGGCGGGGAAAACGGGAACCAGGATCGCCGCAAGGAGGGCGAGGAAAAACTGTTTATTCATCTTGCCTTGAATCGTTGTCAAATTTGACAAATTTAGCAATAATCGCGGGAAATCCGTAACTTTGATGCAAGTATCATCATTTCATGAATATGAGCCGTTACTCTACCGGGAGCATAGACGGGACCCGCATCGTTCACGACTGGTTCCGTTTCTTCTCCACGAAGTTCGTCGCGCTGGCGGTCGTCGTAGGGCTCGTCACGAGAATCGTCCTCCTCTTCATCCCGCCGACGGTCATCGCGTTCACATCCGTCGAATGGTTGAAGATCTTCGGATTGGGATTCCTCAACGACGCGGCATTCGCGGTATTTGCGCTGGCTCCCGCCTTTCTGCTGCATGCGCTGCTCAACGATGCGAAATACAACAGGATTCCCTCCTACCTGATTCTAGGAATGCTTGGGGCGCTGACGATCTATTCCTTCGTGCCCGGCAATATTTTCGCTCAATATGGATCCGCAGGCTCATCAGCGGCCAAAATTATCTTCTCCCTCCTGCTGTCGGGGTTTTTGTCGCGGGTACTCTTCCCGGGCATCCGGAGTGGCTGGAGAAAGGCGGGACTGATTTTCGTAATGCTTCTGTACGTGTTCCTGATCATACTGAACGCCCTTTCCGAATGTTTCTTCTGGTACGAGTTCGGAGCCCGATACAACTTTATCGCGGTGAACTATCTGGTGTACACCAATGAGGCAATCGGAAACATCCTGAAATCCCATCCCATCCTGCCTATGTTCGCCGGCGTGCTGTTGATAGCGGTCATAGTCAGTTGGCGGATGTTTCGGACATACGACATCAGCCAGGCTGACAACCGGGGACTGCCCGCCTTCCTGGTCACCTTCCTGATCTATGCCTCCTGCTTCACCGCCAGCCTCTACTGGTTGCATTTCAGCTACCGTCATCTGCAGAGCGAGAACACCTTCGCCACGGAACTCCAGTGCAACGGCTGCTGGAACTTCCTGGAAGCCTACAGCAGCAGCACGCTTCCCTACGAGCAGTTCTACGCGATGCTGCCGGAAGAAGAAACGCGCGCGCGGAAACGCCTTCTCTGCGGCGAGGACGGCAACGGGATCCGGGCGATCCGGGACAGCCTTCCCCCGGTCAAGAAAAACATCGTGCTCATCGCCGTCGAAAGCCTGAGCGCGGATTTCCTTTCTGAATACGGCAACACCCGGGGCATCACCCCCAACCTGGATACCCTCATGCAGAAGAGTCTGGTCTTTGACCGGATGTACGCCGCCGGAAACCGGAGCGCACGCGGACTGGAGGCGCTTACCCTCTGTCTGCCTCCGAGCGCCGGTGAGAGCATCATCAAGCGACCGGACAACACAGATCTGTTTTCAACCGGCAAGATCCTGCGGGAATTCGGCTATTCCAACCTCATCCTCTACGGAGGCGACAGTCATTTCGACAACATGAAGACCTACTTCAGCGGCAACGGCTACGAGGTTCTGGACAAGGGAACCTATCCGAAGAAGGACATCATCTTCTCGAACATCCGGGGCGCCTGCGACGAGGACACCTACCGGGTCGCCCTGAACGCTTTCGACTGGAAAGCACGGAACGAGCAACTCTTCCATGCCTTGATCTTGACCATCAGCAACAACCGGCCGTACACCTACCCGGAAGGGCGGATCACCTATTCCGGAGACAAGATGTCCCGGGAAGCTGCTGTGAAGTACACCGACTATGCCATCGGGAAATTTCTTGCGGAAGCCTCCCAAAAAAGCTGGTTCCGCGAAACCGTTTTCGTGGTGGTGGCGAACCATTGCGCCTCCAGCGCCGGGGAGACCGACATTTCGGTGGAACGCTATCATATTCCCGCCATCGTCTACGCGCCGGGCTTCATCGCTCCGGGCAGGATCGATAAAGTCTGCTCGCAGATCGATCTGATGCCGACCTTGTTTTCCATGCTTCACTTCTCGTATGACAGCCGCTTCTACGGCCGGAACATTCTGGATCCGGACTATCGAGAGCGGGCCTTTATGGCCACCTACCAGGATCTCGGCTACTATGCCGACGGAGTGCTGACCGTACTCTCGCCGGTAGAGCGGATCCGGCAGTTCCGGGTAACGGAAAATCCGGACGGGACCCACACGGAAACGGAAATGGAAACACCCGCGCTCCCGTTGGTGCGGGAAGCGCAGGTGTTCTATCAGAGCGTCAATCTAGGCTATTGAATCACTGGATCTTGAAGTTGCCGAGGAAGAGCCCCCAGTTGCCGTCCTGCAAGATGGGAACCGGCTTCCCGTCCAAGTTGTACTCGTACTCCATTTCCTCCATAAAGGTGTGGGAATGTCCGCCGACGACGAGATCGATATCGCGAGTCGCGCGAACCAGCATGGGATCCGTGAAACCCACACCCTCAAATCCGAGGTGCGTAAGCGCGATCACCAGGTCGCAGCGTTTTTCGTTTTTCAAATAGGACGCCCAGCGGTTCGCGGTCTGAACGATGTCCAGGGAGGGTATTTCCTCGGAGATGGACCGGTCCACGAAGGTGGAGAGGTCGGTCAGCAGCCCCACGATACCGATCTTCATCCCGGCTTTGCGCAGAATCACATACGGCCGGATGTACTTGCCCGCTTCGATAGAGGAGAAATCGTAATTGGCGCAGACGACCGGGCATTTCAGCCAGGAAAGCCTCCGCCCCAGTTCATCCAGTCCGTTGTCAAATTCGTGGTTGCCCAAGGAGACGCAGTCGAACTTCATCGCGTTGAGCAGATCGATTTCCAGGTCCCCTTTGAGAATCGTAAAATAGGAAGTACCCTGGCTGAAATCTCCCGCGTGCAGCAGGAGAACATTCCGCTTTCCGTCGACGCGGCGCACGCTGTCCAGGTAGGCAGCCTGCTCGATCACGCCTCCCATCCCCGCGTCCGTCCCGCTTCGAATCGGCTCTACGTGGCTGTGGGTGTCGTTGGTATGGATGATGGTCAGCCGTTTCTGAGCCGCTGCATCGAAGGAAGCGATTGCCGCCAGCAAACAGATTCCCAAGAACAGTTTTTTCATAACGTTTCCCCCTCCCCGAGGATTCGCAGACGTCCGTCCGTATGGTATTCGACCGGTTTCCCCTCCGCGGTCAAGTTCCGGACATGGGCGACCATGGTGTCGAAGATGACACCGTTGCACCGGATCACTTCTTCGGCAGGTTCGGCCAGCGAATAGCCGTCGCCGCCATGCAGCAGGAATGAAATCGTGGCGACCCCGTAAAGTCTGTCGTCGTCCAGGGGCTCCTCCCCCACCGTCACGGAAACCAGTTCGCCGGCCTGCGCGACCACCTTCACGCCTCCCAGCGCCTGGAAGGTGGAAGCGGCCATTTGTTCCAGGACAGCGCGTACGTCCCGTCCCCGGAGCGCCACGTAGCAAAGGCTGTTCTTGAACGGGAACATGGACATGATGTCATCCAGCAGGATGTCTCCTTCAGGCATGTCGACGCGGACTCCCCCTGTATTGACAATCCCGATATCCACCTGTTTGCCGGTGCTGTCGGCGGTAGCCCGCATGATTTCGTCCACGAACCAGTTCCATAGGGCGCATTCGGGATATTCCTTAACCATTTCGACCGGTGAATATCCGATCACCTCCTTGACACGCGCCATCGCCGGCTGAGCGGCGAGCAGAATCCGCGCCACCTTCGGCGTCAGACCTCCGCGGAATACTTTCCCGTTCGGGGCAAGATACGCGCAACCCTTCATCGTTCCCATTGCTTCGGCGATGTTGGAAGCGGTGGAAGAAACGCAGCCTGTCCGGGAACCGTCGATGGCATCGAGTTGCCAAGAAACCTGCCGTGTCTGCGCGGAGGTTCTCCAGCTTCCCGCAAACAGCAGCAATACAATCAAAATCTTTTTCATATCACTGTTTTAACCATTTCCAAAGATCCTTGAACGTAGTCTTCTTGCCGAACATCAAGATCCCGGCCCTGTAGATCTTGGCGGACAGCCAGGCGCAGGCAAGGAAAGTCAAGAAGAGCAGAAGGATCGACAAGATCAGCTGCCAGTCGGGCACCCCGTACGGAATCCGCGCCAGCATCACGATCGGGGACGTGAACGGGATCATCGAACACCAGACGACCAGTCCGCTGTCGGGATTCTGAAAAGCGATGAGGATCACGAAGTACGCGATCATCAGCGGGACCGTAACGGGAAGCAGCAGTTGCTGGGCATCCCCCTCGTTCTCGACGGTGGATCCGATGGCAGCGAAGAACGACGAATAGAGCAGATAGCCAAGGATGAAGTAGATCAAGAATGCGATGATCAGCTTGACCCAGGGCACGTTCGACAAGGTATTTATGATAACCGTAAGTTCGTCGGGCTGTCCGGCAGCCGCGGCGGAGGTGTCCGCCTCGGCCTCCATCGCATCCTGGACGGAAGGGATCCCGAGGGACTGCATCTGCTCCGGGCTCATCCCCGTCACCTGCGTCACGGATTCCGAGCCGGCAGTGAAATTCTGGAGCATGTCCTTCCCAAAAGCCGAACCGGCGACTCCGAGCAAGAACCCGGTCAGCACGATCCACATCAGGAACTGAGTCAGGGCAACCAATGCGACACCGATGATTTTGCCGAACATCAGGTCGACGGATTTGACCGAAGAGATCAGCACCTCCACCACCCGGCTGGTCTTCTCTTCGATCACGCTCGACATGACCTGCCCGCCGAACATGGCGATGAACATGTAGATGATGATCCCCAGGAACAGGGAGATCATCATGTAGATGCCGGATTCCGAAATGGATTCGTTGCCCTTTTCGTCGATTGTGTATTCCGTAACTTTCACATCGCATTTCACATCCTGCATAATCTGCTTCAGGTTCTCGATACCGTACTGCTGGATACGGTAGTCTTCCACGGCATTCTCGACGCGGTCGGAAAGTCCGGTGGAAAAATCCACGCCCACGGGATCCTTGGAATAGGACTGCACGGACACGGTCTTCTTCACGGTATCCAGCGGCGAAATCCGTACCATTACGTCCATCCCGAACTGTTCAAGCTGATTCTTGAGCGAATCGGGATCATTCTTCGAAAAATCCAGGTAGGTAATCCGGTCGGTGCTCTCCAGATAGGGCATCACAAAGCCGGACTGATCCACTACAGCCACTTTCTGGGAACGCTCCTTGGTGCTGCCCATGATCAGGAAAATGATCACGAAGATGCCTGCGAACAAGATCGGAACCAGGAAGGTGGTTATGAGGAACGACTTTTTCTTGACGCGGGTAAGATATTCCCGGGCTATGACGGTCTTGATGATTCTGAAATTCATGGCTATGCCTCCTCCGTTACAAGTTTGATGAAGATGTCGTTCATGCGCGGGATCAGTTCCTTGAACGAATTGACATGAACCCCTTGGGAAAGAACCCCGGCCAGCGCATCGTTCGGCGTGACTCCGGCGGCCAGCGAGAGCACCGCGATATGGCGGCCGGCGTTGTCCTCGTCCGAAAGAATCCGGAATACGGCTTCCTGCGGCGCCAGAGGGATTTCGCCCGTGTACACAAGCTCGAGGTTGTTGTTGCCGTGTTCGCGGCGGATCTCGTCGAGTCCCCCGGTGATCACCAAACGCGCCTTGTTGATCAGGGCGATGTTATCGCAGAGTTCTTCGACCGACTCCATGTTGTGGGTCGACAGCACAACGGTCGCCCCCTCGTCTTTCAAGCGCAGAATTTCCTTCCGGATCAGTTCGGTGTTGACGGGATCAAATCCGGTAAAGGGCTCGTCCAGGATCATCAGAGAAGGCTTGTGCACGACGGTGGTGATGAACTGGACTTTCTGGGCCATGCCCTTCGACAGTTCCTCCACTTTCTTCTTCCACCAGTCCTGGATGCCGAAACGTTCGAACCACTCTCTCAGAGCGACTTTTGCCGCGGAAGCGCTCATCCCTTTGAGCTGGGCCAGGTACATCGCCTGGTCGCCCACTTCCATTTTCCGGTACAGCCCGCGCTCCTCGGGCAGGTAACCGATTTTCTCGACATCCCGCTGGGTGATGGGGCGACCGTCGAAGAGAACTTCGCCGTCATTCTGAATGGTGATCCGGTTGATGATCCGGATCAGCGTAGTCTTCCCGGCCCCGTTCGGTCCGAGAAGACCGAATATCTTGCCTTCGGGAAAGTCCACGCTGACATCTTCCAGCGCGACCTTCTCTCCGAACCGCTTCGTAATGTTTCTACACTCGATAATATTCATTTTCAGTCCATTAAGTTCATATGTTCAAGGACGGAACGCGATTCCGTCACACGTTCAGGATTTTGTTTACCAATTCCATGAGCAGATCGGCCGGGGTGGCCTCGCCGACCTCTCCTCCCTTCCCTTTGTAGTCGTAGTCGCAGAGCAGGGAGATCACCCGCATCGCAGCCGGAACCGGATAATTCGCGACCGCGGAGTCGTATTCCCGCCAAAAATAGGGGTGCACCCCGGGCAGGACCTCCGCGATTTCCTCCTTCTTCGGATACCGGTTCTTCCGAAGCAGCGCTCCATAACGGAGAATCCGGTCGAAGTGGTTGAACAAGGCAGCCATGGCCATCGGCATGGCGAACCGCGGGGACATCCCCAGATACTTCGCGAACCTGAGGGCTTTGCCGGACCGACGGAAGGACAGTTCCTTCGTCAGCTCGAAGATGCTGAATTCCCGGCTGATGCCGATGTTTTCTTCGATATCCCGCGCGGTGACTTTCGTTTCCCCTTCGGGGAGGTTTTTCCGCAGCTTGTCGGTCTCCAGCACGATCTTGCTCAGATCGGTCCCGGCATATTCCCCTAGGAGAGCGGCGGCATCAGGGTCGATGCACAGCCCGAGTCCGGCGTAATAGTCCTCGATCCAGGTTGGAAGTTCATAGTCACGCAGGGCGTTGGATTCGACGACCGTTCCGATCTTGGACACCTGCTTGTAGAGGGATTTCCGCTTGTCGGCGGAAGCGCCCCGCATCAGGAGGACCAGCACGGTGGAATCCAACGGTTTTTCACAATAGACCGACAGGGATTCCAAATCCTTCATCGCCTGTGCCTCCTTGACGACCACCAACTGGCGCTCCGCCATCATCGGGTATCGACGGGCAGCCGTAATGACGGCGTCCGCATCGACGTCCACGCCGTAGCAGAGGGTCTCGTTGAAATCCCGGGAAGCCTCGTCGAGGGCATGTTCGACGATCGCGTCGCACACAAGATCCGTGTAGTACGGCTCATCCCCCATCAAGAGATACACCGGCGAAAAAGCTCCCGCCTTCACCTGCTCGATTATTTCCCGGCACTGGGCGCCGACATCGTTTTTCCTGGCCATCGTGCAAAGATAATAAAAGGCTGCCAAAAGGCAGCCAGTTTTCAAAAATGATGTATGACAAATAATACAATCTAGTTTGAAATGAAACGTCGGCACCTCCGCCCGAGTCCTTACAATAATCCTAGAACTTGAAGAAGGCGCTGAGCATCATGTTCCTTGGACGGATTACGTATGAATTGAGTGCCTTGGACAGTGGGAAGGTTGATTCGAGGATATAGCTGTATGCCTTTTCGTTCATGAGGTTGGTGACGGAGGCTGTCAATTCCCAGTGGCTGTTGATTATGTACTCTGCCTTGAAGTCGACGATGAAGAAATTCTTGTAGGTGTCTTCAGCAATCTGGTTCATGAAGTGGTCTCCGAGGAAGCTGAAGTTGAACTTCTCGGTAGGGGAGAAGATCAATTCGAGACTTTGAGTGAGGCCATCCGTCGTGGATGTCTGCTTGCCTGACATGGTAAGGCTTGAGTGAGTGTAGGTGGCTTTAAAGATCGTGTTCAACCAAGAGAACATCCTGCCGTTGATATTGACACCTGGGGAGTAGGATTTCGACGTGTACGGGACTTTCTCATTGTTGATGAATATCTCAGCATCGCTGCTTCTGATTGATCCTGTCAGCCCGATTTTGCCTTTCAACGCGGCAATGCCCTTGCTCATGTCGAAGGAGATGCGGTCTGTAATGGATTTAGGGAATGCAAGACCTTTCTCGACAGGCACATATCCGGAGATGTAATAGTTCTGGGTATACTTGCTCTGGGAGAGAAGTTCCTGATTCATGTTCGTTCTGTTGAAGGTTCCGTTGACAAAGAAAGATTGTTTCGGAAGACGGTATGAAAGGCCGAATGAGGTTACGATCGACTTGTCATTCTGGGAGTTGACGTTACCCTGTGTGAAGGACTTGAAGTCTGTAAGGACAAGTCCATTGTAAAGCCTTGCGCCGAGGAGGCCATTGTTAAGGCCGCTGGCGGAGCCTCGGACTGAAAGGTTGTCCGTAATCTGATACTTGGCGGATATGGCCGGGGCGAAATGCACCCTGTCATTGTAGTTGTTGCCGTCAGGCCAGAGGGCTTCGGGGTTGAGATTGTCCTTGAAGAAGTTTCGGTAATAGTTGAGAGGGGTTGAAACTTCAAATTGGAATCTATCGTCGATGTACGTCAGCGACACGTCTGAACTCAAGTTGTAGTAGGAGAATTGAGAGTCGTTGTTGATGTTGTCGAGGCCCGTGGCATCCTTTACTTCCTGGATATCAGGGGTGATTTGGGTCTCAAGGTTCCATATCTTTGAATTGGCGCCGACTTTGACTGCGAATGTGAACTTGCCCACCTTCTGTTTCCAGGCAGCCCAGAATTCTTCGGTGAAAGCATCTGTGAGGATATCCTGCTTTAAATCCAGCGGGTCCCTGTCAACAGTCAAGTACTGAGGCTTGCTGTCGTATGCAGCCATGATGTCAATGCTGAGGATGCCCTTTCCGATAGGCTTCTTCAAAGAAAAATCATTTTCGATGGAAAGGGGTTTGACATTGATGTCCTGAAGGCTTGGGTATGTGCCCGTAATCTCGGAGGATCCCTTCTGGTCGGAGACATTCAGGACCAATTCATTCTTGAAGAAGCTCTTATCTGAATTGGACAGGAGGATGATTTCCGTTTTGAGATCATTTTGTTTCTTCAAGGTGTTTTTGCCTGTTGACTCCATGAAGCTGGTGCCGTCATTGTAGTAATATTCAGTTTCCGCGTTGTTGGCGGCCTTTAGCTTGTCGCTGTGAAGTCCAAACTTGAGGCTCAGCTGAAGGTTGTCGTTCAATTGGAAAGTGCTTGTGATATGACCATAGGCACTGTTGTTCAGCCTGGTCCTTTGTGTGGTGAGGGGAGCCAGTGAAGGATTGACCACCAGGAAGGAACTGACACGGCCGTATCCATAGCCATAAGATAAGGTTCCGATGTCATTGCTGAAGCTCAGTCCAGTGTTGTCTGCTTTGAACAGGACTGTCGTCTGAACTTTTTGCCCAATATTCATTGCCTGGGCTTGTCCATTGTACAGCAATGGAGAGATGCCTTCGGTTTCCGGTTTTGCCGTGATTCCCGCTCCGCTTTTAATGGAGCCGCTCCATTTGCTCTTTGCCTCTTCTTTCAGAATGATGTTGATGGCGACGGAACTGCTATATTCACTACCGCGGATTATTTTCTCGTAGACATAGTTTTCAGTGATGATGATGCTTTCGACATCTTCGGGCTTCATGCTCTTGATTGAAGAGTAGTCTCCGTTGAAGATGTCGAAACCATTGATAAACACCTTGCTGACTGTCATTCCATTATACGTGAACATTGTAGAAATGGACATTCCCGGCATCTTGGAAACCACATCTTCGAGTTTCTTGTCTCTGATATCTGTGAATGAAGCCACGTTGTAGCTTATTACCTTTTCAAGGCCGTCGTTGGAGACTGCTTTTACCATATCTTGAGCTTTGGCATCAAATGAGAATGCCATGAAAATAAACCCTAATGCCCCAACAACTAATTTTCTTGCTTTCATTACAATTATGTCCACGAATTTGGAACGGATATTATTCTAATGTTATTATGTTATTGACCCTTTGGATCAAGGGGTCAATAACATAATAACAGAAATCAAATTAACTGAAAAGTCGTACTAAAACTTGAACACCTGATAGGTATGAGGTGCAAGTGTCATTGAGAACTTGTTTTCCGGTTTGATCACACCTCTGCCCCGGAATCTGAATGGAGAAGCGGCCTCCTCAGGGTCTGCGCTCAGCTTGGCGCCAGTCACCATATTCTCAAGCGTGTTGACTGTCTCGCCGGTGACAACTTTGATGTTGACAGGTTCGTTGGAGAACGATTCAACAATGAATGTGTTGTTGTCATAGAGGAACAGGCTTACGTAGGCAGGACCTTCGATGCGGACAGGCAGGGCTTTGCACATGATGGAGCGGATCTGGTTAAGTGCGCCTTCTGGAAGGACATAAAGATCGGAGTAATCTTCCGGAACGTCAATTACATAGATGTTGCCGTCTGAGTACTGGCCACGAAGCATAAACGGGAAGTTGTTGGTACCGTCAGTAAGAGGCCGGCCGCAGGAAAGCACTGACCAGGAGTCGTTCGTGTAGTAACGAAGCTTCTTGATGAGGATGTCCTTGTCGGTCTTGCCATAAGAACCGAAGTCGTTCACCAATGCATAACCATCGATTTGGAATTCAACGAACTGGTCAATAACGTCTTTCGCCTTTTCAAGGAGTCCGACTGTGATGATTACATCTGCTCCATTATGGAGAGCCTTGTCAATCTTTGACTTAAGGCTTGGATCTTTTGCGGCTGCTGCCGTCAGGAAAACTACACTTTCATCGGTAGGGAACTTCTGGTACATGTCCATAGGGACACCGATCATTCCAAACCAGTTGTGAAGGAATTCATCACCGCGTGTGTTAGGATATACATAAGACTTGACGCCTACAGGTTCGCCGAGTTTGTAGACGAACTTGTCGATGGTGGTGAGCTCTTCGCCTGCAAGGGAGGCAATTGTCTGGTTGGCGTTGTCTGGATTCTTTGTACCGACCAGGGAACGATAGTCAAACAAAGAGATGCAGCGTGCTTTTGCGAACATCGTCAAGCGAAGCTGCTCATTGTAGCGCCATGAGCCCATCTGGATGCCGCCAGCATCTACCCAACCTCCTCCGTTGTTGCCGTTGATATTCTCTAAATAAGTAATAATGTTGTAGCTGAGATAGTTCTGCAGGTGCTGGTCGCCAGCTGGATTTCTGGTTTCAGTACCGGACCAGACGCCGTCAAACAGGAACGGTCCAACGCCAAGGTCAAAACCGCAACCTTGGAAATCATCGTACCAGTTAGGATATTTGATTAGAATCTTGCACTTAGGATTTACAGCATGGGCAGGGTCAAGGACAAGATTCTTGCCAGCTTCTGCCATTTGCTTGAGGCGGAATTCCGTCCAACTCATGTCTCCCTTGGCCTCGATTTCATAATTGTTCTTCTGGTTGTTAAAGAAGAAGTCATCAAGGATGATTTCGTCAAAGTTCTTTGCCGTATATTCGGCAATCTCTCTGGCCAGCTTGGCTTCTTCTGGTGTTGCGTAGCTGAAGGTCTGGAAGTAGTTGCCTTCGTTGATGGTGTAGGTGATTCCGCCGGCTACTTCCAAGCCTTTTTTCTGGAAGAACATCTTTGCTGCATCAAGCGTCTTCTGGGGAACGATTAGCTTGTCACGATGCGTCTCAAGATAAATCTTGTCAAGCTTCATTTGCTTGGAGATAATTGTCCAAGTTGAATCAAGGTAATGAGGATCGCTCATTTTGTCAACTTCGTAAGCTCTTGCATAGACTGCTACAGTGAAACTTTTGTAGTTTCCTGCAGAAAGCATTGGCATCATAAGAATAGCTGCCAAGGCCGCTAAAATTAAACGTTTCATAATAGGATGATTTTATGCTGAAAATAAATGTATGTGATCAATCTGCTAATATCCAGGGTTCTGGTCCTCAGGGGTGAGAGCCTTATTGGTGTCCATTTCTGTAGTAGGAATAGGGAAGAGCATCTTGTTTGGATTGAAATCAAACTTTCTATACCAAGGCTTTGAGTCAAGTGCGTTTGGATCCGTGTTTGGAACAGCCTGGCAAAGAGGAGTGCCGTATTTTGGATACTCGCAATTGATGTGTTCTTCAATCATTCCACTGCGCTTGAGGTCGAAGAACAGACAGAATTCCAGGTTGAACTCCTTGCGACGTTCCTGGCTGATTGCGACAAGCCATACATCAGATTTGTAACCCTTCCTCGCTTTGTATTCCGTGTATACGGCCTCTGCATCCGGAACTTCAACAATTTCCTTGTTCATCGGGATAGGATAAGAAGGATCGTTCAGAGAGACTTCAAGGTTGCCGAAAGCGCGGTTCCTGACCTGTCGGATGGCATCCCAACCCTTGACGGCATCATTGGTCCTGAAACAAGCTTCTGCATAGTTGAGAAGGATGTTGGCGTAACGCATATGATGGGCAGTATAAGGAGCGCAGTTCACGGTTTCATCACCGATGGCGTGCATTCTCCAGTACTTGATGCTGAAGACATTTGGCAGATACTCGCCACTGACCTTTGCGTGGTTATATTCCTCGTTTGGCGTGCCATCCTCGTTGAATCCGAGCCTGTCGCCGGTGAACGGGTTGGTGTCACCCCAGCCAACCATCGAACCGACACGACGCTTGTCTCCCGGTTCGTATGACTCATAGGTTTCCCAACTAACGTATGTGGAACCCCAACCACCGAACTGGATGCTTGCAGACTGGTTGAGGGACAGCGAATATGTGTCTTCTCCGCCACCGCCGAATGTGTGCATGTTCTTGCCGAAGTCGCTGTACATAGGAATTGCCCACAGGTCTTCGCTTGACCAGCCCTTATCAGTATCAAACAGATAACTGAAGCAAGGCATCAGCTTATATTTTCCACTTGCGATGATGGCTTCATAATCCTTTTTCGCCAAATCATATTTCTTCTGGCACATATAAGCCTCTGCTCTATAGCCAAGGGCGGTACCCTTTGTGATACGGCCATATTGACCGCCAATAGGATCAAAATCGAGATTGTCAACGGCGTAAGTCAAGTCCTCCTCGATGAGTTTCCAGCACTCTTCATCATTCTCCGGCCTTGCTTTCTCAGGCGTGTTTGAACCGTTCTCGCCAGTCATGACCATTGGGACGCGGCCCCAGCCTTGTACCAGTTGCAGATAATTCATGGCGCGAATTGCTCTTGCCTGGGCAATAGTTTGTTTCTTGCCCTTTTCGCCATTGTTGAATAGAGATGCATCGGTCTCTTCTGCGCCCTCAAGGAAGAAGTTGGCAGTTGACACTCCTTTGTAATAGTTATTCCACAATGTCCTGAACTGACGGGTGCCGGCATTCCAGTCATGGGTGCTGAAAGCCGCGTCCCAACCGCCAGCAAGAATATCCATTGTGGTGATGTTTTGAATCATATAGGTCGGAGACCATTTCCAGTTGCCATAGAATGTGTCATACACGCCGGTCAGACCTGCTTCGATGCTGGATGCATCCTTGAACATGATATCGCCGGGAAGGATGTCGTAGTAATCGATGTCGAAGAAATCATCACTGTTACATGAGAAGATGCTCAACATCAAAAATGCGCTTATGGCAAATCGTATAATCTTTTTCATAATATTGTCAATTAGTTTACGAATGATAAGGTCATCTTGTCTTCGAATTAGAAAGTAAGATTTACACCGAAGCTACAGCTGCGTGGATAAGGATATCGACCACCATCAAAACCGGTAGCCAGAATGTTGACATTGCCAACTTCTGGGTCGCCCCATTTGTTGTAGCTTGAGAAGCAGGCGATATTTTCAAGTGACATGTATACTCTTGCACGTGTCATGCCAATCTTCTTGGCAGTGTTTGAAGGGAGCGAGTATCCTAATTGAATATTGGCCATCTTGAAGAAGTCACCCTTTTGCAGATAGGCGGAAGAGGCCTTGCGGTTCTGGTTGTTATCTACAATTGTCAGCTTAGGATAGATGGCATCCGGATTCTCCGGAGACCATGCACCATACTGGTACTCTTTCAAAGTGTTCTGTGTGCCACCTGCCGACAAGAAGATTGATGTAAAGCGCATGGATGAGTGTGAGAAGATCGTCATTCCAGCCACGCCGTATCCGTAGATCGTTGCATCGAAGGCTTTGTATTCGAGCACCAGGTTGATACCGTAGTTCAGTTTCGGGAAACCGTTACCAAGAACAGCCCTGTCGGCTGCATTGATGTAGCCATTGCCGTCAATGTCCTTGTATTTGAAGTCACCGGCAGACGTACGATCCAATTGATATGCCTTTACTTGTCCGTTAGTGGCTTGAGCTGCCGCTGCGTTTGCTGCAGCAACCTCTGCCTGGGACTGGAAGATGCCTTCAACTACATAACCATAGTAGGAGCCCACTGCATAACCGTTCTGCGTGATGGAGGCCGTAGACCACTCGTCACGGCCGGCATCATAGCTAGGAGAAGAGTAGATCGGGTCACCGACATTGACAACCCTATTCTTGAGCGTTGAACCATTCAAGGTTGCGTTGACAAAGAAATCGCCGAATTCTTTCTTGAAGTTGAGGCTGAATTCAAAACCGGTATTGCGGATTTCACCGACGTTCGTATACACTTGGGTAAAACCGGAAGATGCACGGAGCTGACGGTTGAGCAGAAGGTCTTTGGAATCACGGATGAAGTAGTCCAAAGTAAGATTAAGCGAATTTTTCAGGACACTCACGTCGAGACCGATGTTGGTTTGCTCGTTTGTTTCCCATTTGAGATTTGTGTCAATCTCCTTGCTTCTTTGGTAACCGGTGAATCTTTCATTGTCAGAACCCAGCAGCAGGGAACCATCTTGCTTGCCATATGTGAAGGTAACTCGGCTGGAGGTCAACTGCTCGACGGCATTGGTCGTTGCATTACCGGCGTTTCCGGTCTGGCCCCATCCAAGACGAAGTTTCAAGTTGTCGAAAATGCCAAGATCTTTGATGAAGTCTTCTTCAGAAAGTCTCCAGGCGATAGCGGCAGAAGGGAAAGTACCCCAGCGATTGCCTTTACCAAAGTTGGATGATCCATCGCGGCGGATTGAACCAGTGAAAACATAACGGTCTTTCAATGTGTAGATGGCACGTCCATAGAAGGAGATGTACCTGCTTTCAATGTTGTAGCCGCCAGTTGCGGTGGTACGGTTTAAGTCGGATGACATTCCGAGCTGCCTGTATGTCTCGCTTGCAAAGTCCATTGCCCTTGCGTTGACAGAACGGCCCCACTGACGGCTGACGGAATTACCTGCCATAAGCTGCAGATTGTGGATGCCAAATCTCTTGTTGAAGGACAAGTAGTTCTCCAGCTCAAGATTATTGGTCTGGCTTTGATCCATCTCAAAGTAGTTGTCTCTTGGATTGACGTCGGCATGCAGGACACGGTAGTTCCTGATTTTGAACTCAGAAGCATCTATGGTTGAAAGACAATAGGATGCAATGGAATGGAAATCCAAACCTTCAAAAAAACTAATGTTCAAAGTGGCAGTGGAGAGAACTCTGTTGTGCTTTGTCGGCGTGTCATCTTGCTCCATAATGGCTGCATAAGGATTATCGGATCCCTTTGCAACATCACCTTCACCGGAAGTCTGCATATATGTCGGCCATGTTCCGTCCGCATTCTGAAGGTATGTAGGGAACTGATAGAATGTTCCGGTGTTTCTGTCATACCAGTCCATCGTAGGGATGAGCACTGCCCAGGAGCGCAGGTTGCGGTCATTGCCCAGAGACTCTGAGTGGGAGAAGTTGATGTTGACGCCCATCTCAATGAAGTCCTTGATTTTGTGGGTGACATTGGCGCGTGCATTCAAACGCGTGAATTTGGATCTAATGACGATACCCTCATTGTTGGTATAGCCGACGGAGGCACTGGAAGAGCTCTTTGAGCTACCGCCCGAGGCAGTGAGGGTGTAGCTCTGCGTGACAGCATTGCGGGTCATTGCATCGATCCAGTCGATGGTGTTCAATTTGGAGGCATATTCAGGGGAATATGCAAGGTTCGTGAAAGTGGTTCCATCGTTGGCATGGGCTATGTTCATGGCGTATGCATAGTCCTGTGCATTGCCCACCTCAGGCTTCTTACCAGGGACCTGGATACCCACGCGGGTGGAGAATTCTAGGAAAGGGTTGTCCCGGCTGCCTTTCTTTGTCGTGATAAGGATTACTCCGTTTGCTCCGCGGGATCCATAAATGGCCGTCGCAGATGCATCCTTGAGGATTTCGATGCTCTCGACGTCGGAAGGATTTAGGAATGAGCTGTTTGTGCCGATGACGACTCCATCCACTACATAGAGAGGATCTGCTGAGCCGGTTACTGTGGCGACTCCACGGATGCGTACAGATGCGGAACCGTCAGGGGCACCGGAATTCCTTGTGACCATGACTCCGGCAGCCATACCTTGGAGGCCGGACTCGATGTTGACAGGAGTACGCTTCAACATCTCCTCCTGGTCGACAGATGCGACCGATCCGGACACGTCGCTTTTCTTGATAATACCGTAACCGACAACCACGGATTCTTCAAGCAGTTCATTGTCCTCCTCAAGAACGATGTCGATTACATTACGGTTTGCAACAGCAACAGTTTGGCTCTTAAAACCAATAATAGAGAATACAATGGATGCATTCGCAGGGACAGACAGTGAATAGTTGCCATTCTCGTCTGTAATAACGCCATTCAGTGTGCCGTCCTGGACGGCACTCACTCCGATGAGTGGTTCACCAGATGTGTCTTTGACATTACCTGAAACAGTGATGTTCTGGGCAAATGAAACAATTGGCATTGCACTCACTATGAGAGTAATGCACAACCTCCGAAACATAGAAAAATCCATAAGAGTCTGGTTTAATGATTAATTTGGTTTAATGATTAATACTACTTTACTACTTTAGGGACTGTCGTTTAAATTTTTCAATTTGACCGAAGCAGCGACCGTTCCCTTCAAATGGCCGCATTCGACTTATCAAATTTATATCATCATCCGGCTGTATCGAGCGCAACGGCAGGGCAAAATTCATCATTCCGTTTGTCGGTGCGCAGAAAGATATCTGTGAGGCTTTCGGCTTCCAAATCCCCGAGGGATGTAGTACGAACTACAAGTCCAGAAAGGTCACGCCGAAGCATCGAGGCCGTCCAACCAAAGCCAAGACTGTCGAGCTTGAGAGTAAAATTGTACAAAAGTTTTTAAACTTACGTAAGATACGGAAACTGTACCAGGACCAGGCACGGCCAGACTGAAGCGGCCGTTAAGATCCGTGCTTGTGCAGACGGTAGTACCTTTGTACATAACATCAGCACCGATAATTGGGTCTCCGGACAAGTCAACAACAGTCCCTGAAACCGTCAGCGTCTGCTGATTGACCAGGAGAGAATCAGAGCCTCTGCCCGCCTGTACAGGAAGGCCTTGCGATAAAGCGAAAGTGCTGCACAGGAGAATAATTTTCAAGATTTCCAATTTTTCATAAGAATATGTGTTAGTAATTGTGTTAATAACGGATCTACCGATTTTCATGGAGATTGCTTCAATAAAGTTACCCATCGCAACACTTAATACGAAATATTGAACAAGTCAAATTGTTTCATTTTGTTCCCATTATATACCCCGATTGTATATCCGTCCCCTTTTGAACCCGTCCACCGGCAACATTCGCGCACTTTGTCTGAGAAATGGCCATCCGATTGTACACTTAATTATTTATATTTGTATGGTGTAACAACTCGGACACATGAATAACCGTCTCATCTGGATACTCATATCCATTATTCTAATATCAGCATCAACGGTGTCTGCTGAAGATAAGATTTCCTTCCACAATTTCACGACCAGGAATGGAATGGCCGGCAACCGGATAACGTCAATTTACAGAGACACCAGAGGATTCCTATGGGTCGGATCTACCGAAGGACTCAACAGGTACGACGCATATCGTTTCGAGACCTTCTCGACAAATGACGGAGTTCCAGACAACTCCATTAACAACATCACCGAAGATCCGAAAGGACGCATTTGGGTGACCACAATATCTGGAAGTGCCTGTTTCGACTATTCTCAGAACCGTTTCTTATTAGTGAATGACGTTTTGGAGGAATTCCATTTCGGAATATCAAATCCATTGAACTTCGGCAGCAGCAGAGATCACAGATATTTCTGGGCATACGACAACAGCAAGATTTCTGTTTTCGATTCCATTAATAGTCTTACGACTGAATACCCAATATCTAAAGCTGTCTTAACAGACATCTCACAGCAAGGCCATCAACTATATTATTTGACCTCAGACATACGAATATTCAGAGCCAATCTTTTGACAGGCAACAAAGAAGAGATAGAATTGCCCGTTGAGGTCAGGAACGACATCAAAAGCAAAATGCCTAGGCTGTTTACGGACAGTAATGATGGCCTTTGGGTTTATACATTTCGAGGGAGCGACATCTACCACCTTAGCGGCAATAAAGGATGGAACAAGGAGAACCTGTTGGGCAAGTTCGAGCAATTCAACCGTATAACCCAGATGGATGAGGATCCTTCCGGCAACATCTGGGTTACGACGAGCCACCACGGCCTGATTGTTTTCAGAACCGACGGTTCAGTTATTGAACTGACTCATAATCCGGACAAGTCGCATTCTTTGCCGGGAAATAATCTGATATCGCTACACATTGATAACGATGGAATTGTGTGGATCGGAAACTTTAAACTCGGTCTTTCTAGCTACGCTCCCTGCGCGCAAACCTTTCTTCATTACAACGTAGAGGGAACGAATGATATCATTTCTGTATGTGAGGCTTCAGATGGCTTTTATATCGGAACCGACGGATCAGGTCTGTTGAAAGCAAATCATTATGATGAGAAATTCATTCCGGTATATACTGGAGCCAATGTCATCAACTGCATCACACAGGATTCTCAGAAGAATCTTTGGGTGGGTACTTGGGGAAGCGGACTCATACAATTGGATAGCACCGGCAACAGAAAAATTGTTTATGATGACCAGAACAGCGGTCTCCTCTCAAACACTGTGCTGAAAGTCATTGAAAAGGATGGATTCCTGTACCTAGCGCTTTACCAGGGCGCAGTTCAAAGAATCAGTCTTTCCAAGGGAGAATTTGAAACTTTGTTTCAGGAAAGTGGAGTGATCGTCAACGACATGATCGAGACCAGTGGGAGCACACTACTGGTCTCTACAACAAGAGGGTTAGTTGAAATCAATCTGACCGACAAGGGATCTCATTTTATTCATGCAAATAATAGCAATAGCCATCGGTTTGATGACATCAGAGCCAGTATCCTCTTCAAAGACAGCAAAGGGAATGTGTGGATCGCCGGAAGAAAAGGAATATTTTGGTGGAATATTTTAACTGACGATGTCGGGAAAATCACTGTAGAAGACGGTCTCACTACAGAGTCAGCCACTTCGATAGCGGAAGACGAAAACGGCCAAATCTGGATAGGCACCGTGCTAGGGATCAGCAAGATAACTCTGGACAACGGAAAGCCGATTATCAGGAATTATGGGTTGAACGACGGTTTAGTATGGAGCGAATTCAACCAACGTGCAATGCTTCTGCTTAACAGCGGAGAGGTTGTTGCTGGCACCCCTTGCGGATTGACTGTGATTTTGCCGAAGAAGAGCATTATGGGCAAACTTGACTCTCCTGTCTACCTTACCGGAATGGAATACGAGAGAGGTACGACGGCCTCAGCACGAAAAAGTATGTCATTCGATGCTGAGGAGATTATTCTCAGAGAGGACCAGTTTCCACTGAGACTCTATTTCTCTTCACTTGACTTCAACAGGCAGAACACAGTTACTTACCAATACCGTATCAACAGTTCGGCAAACCAATGGAGTGACGGCAAAGGTAATCAGGTGGAATTCTCAGTGCTGCCTCCTGGCAAATACGAACTACAGGTACGTACTATAAGTGCAATTGGTGAAGTTTCACCTAAAATAAAGGCTGTCAAGATCATTGTCCGCGCGCCACTATTCAGAGGCACAGCTGCTAAGACAATCTATTCGTTATTAATAATTGCCGGACTCGGGCTCTTGTTCTACCAGAGACACCGAAGAAAGGAAAGGCTGAACAAGATTGAAAGGCTCACTAAAGAGGCGGAAGACCAGAAGAAACTTCTTGACATGAAACTGACATACTTCGCCAACATCAGTCACGAATTAAGAACTCCTCTATCACTCATCATCAATCCTTTAGAAGAATTCATCAAACGTTATCCTCAATATAAAAACGGATTCCTTACTACTGCCATAAGCAATGCAGGCTATCTGAAAGAGTTGATCGATCAGCTTCTCTCTTTCAAGAGAATTGATGCGGGAGGAGAAACTATGCAATACAGTCATCTAAACATTGTCACAGTCCTTAAGGACGTGTTCCTCACCTACCAGAGCGTTGCGGAAAACCGAAATATCTATTACAATTTCTTTGCAGAACCTTCCGTCATCGAGATGGACTTCGACCGTGGAAAAATAGCCAAGATTCTCCATAATCTGCTAACAAACGCATTCAAGTTTACCGAGGATGGAGGCCAGATCGACGTGAGAATCACGAAAGATGACCATAAACAAGTCATCATTCATGTCTGCGACAACGGAATCGGGATACCTGAAGAAGATAGGGAAAAGATATTTAAGATGTTCTATCAGGTTTCTGACAAGGACCTTTTTTCCGAAGGAATCGGGATTGGCCTGTACCTCGTCGACCAATATGTCAGGATGCACCATGGAACAGTCAATGCTTGTCCCAACTCTCCACACGGCACTGTCTTCACTGTGCAGATTCCTCTCGAAGCAAATCTTTCAATTTCAATAACGCAAAGGGGCAATGTCGAGATCGGTTCCAACTCAGATATCCGGCTACTTAACGAGCCTTCAAAGTTATATCACTACACTCTTTTGCTCGTTGACGACAACATTGAGTTCCTGGACTTCTTGAGCGAAAGCCTTGCCTCAAGCTATAAGGTCTTTCGAACTACAGAGGGAACAAAGGCATTGGATATCCTGAAAGAAGAGAAGATTGACCTTGTTATCAGCGATGTTATGATGCCGAACATGAATGGTCTGGAACTATGCAGGAAAATCAAATCTGATAAAAAGACTTCAAGCGTTCCAGTCATTCTTCTTACAGCAAAGATAGGGGAGGAATTCCAGCTCGAAGGACTCAACACTGGTGCGGATGACTATATCACAAAGCCTTTCAATATGGATATTCTAAAGATGAGAATAGAAAAATTCATCGAAGGAAGTTTGAATCAGCGCCTGCAGTTCAAAGGAAATATGGAGATCGAGCCGGGACGGATTGCAATTACTTGCCTTGACCAGCAATTCATAGAAAAGGCTATCGCCATTGTCGAAGAGAACCTTACAAACGTAGAGTTCTCCGTAGAATATTTGGCCGACAAACTCTGTATGTCCCGCGGATATCTTTATCGTAGAATTCTGAAAATTACAGGTAAATCTCCATTGGAATTCATTCGCGTGATCAAGATGAAACGGGCACAGCAACTGCTTGCCGAAAGCCAACTTCAAGTATCGGAAGTCGCCTATAAACTTGGATACAGCTCGCCAAAGACTTTCACCAAACACTTCAAGATGGTATTTAACGTCAGTCCATCGGAATACATCAGAAGATGGAAAATAAAGAATAATTAATCTGCGCAAAGATAATAAAAGGCTGCCAAAAGGCAGCCAGTTATTGAGAATGATGTATGAAAAAATAATTACAATCTAGGCTTCGAATTTCTTTTCTTTGGTCCGCACAATCTTTTCCTTCATCGCGTCCACGGCGGCGCTGACGGCATCCTCGAAGGATGCCGCTTTCCTCTCAATCAGGAGATCCTGTCCATACAGCCTTGTCTGGAGCTTGACATTCTTGTTCTCGGGTTCCGTGAGCAGGGAAAGGGTGACCTCGATTTCCTTCAAAGTGTCATCGAATTTTGAGAGTCTCGACACCTTCTTGTCTACGTAGTCCTGCAGCTTTTGAGTGGCGTCGAATTTCAGCGATTTTACTCTAATCTCCATTTTTACCTCCACTTTTAGCCCTTGGATGGGCATTGTTATAAACCTTTTTCAGTTTCTCGACGGAGTTGTGCGTATAGACCTGCGTCGCAGCCAATGAGGAGTGTCCAAGCAGCTCCTTGATGGCGTTGAGATCTGTTCCTTCATTCAGAAGTTCCGTGGCCAGCGTGTGTCTCAACACGTGGGGAGACTTTCTCCCGGTGATGCTCCCGACCTGTCCCAGCTCGCGCTTGACGGCCCTGTCGATGTACACCGGATAGAGTTTCGCCCCCTTGAAGGTGACCAGCAGCGGTTCATCGGCAGATCTTCCGCGCCCTTCCATCGTTTCAACTGCTTGTAAATATAAAGATATTTCCTCACAAAGTGAAGGAAGAAGCGGAATTTCTCGCATCTTGTCACCCTTGCCGTGTACCTTGAGGACTTCACGACCGAAATCCACGCTGCCGATCCGGAGCCCCAACAATTCCGAACGGCGGATTCCGGTTCCGAAAAGCAGGGAGACGATCAGCCTGCGCAACCTGCTCGAATAGATGGCTTCCGAAGTCTTGTCGCGACCGGTGATGAGGACAAGATTCTCCGCGGAGACAACGCTTTCCGTGGCGGAGAAATAGTCCTGCATGGATTCTTCACGGTAAAACACGGGCAACCGCTGCTCCATCTTCGGACGGGAGACCAGTTTCACAGGGTTGGTTTTCAGCAAGCCTTCCTTCATGAGGAAGCGGCTGAATCCGCTCAGCACGCTGAGATGCAGATGCACAGTGCGCGGGCTCAACTTCTTCCCGTCCATCAGGAACACTTCGTAACTGCGGATGACCTGCGGAACGAGGGCCGACAGCAGGGCTTCCTCCGTCGCCGCCTCCGCGAAAAGAGAGAATTCCCGCAGAACGTCAGAATAGATCCGCCGCGTGCGCGGAGCGAACCGACGCGCGTTCGCAATGTAGGAAAGGTATTTCTGAATATTGTCCGACATGTCACCCAACCGGAAACAATCCCATCTCCGCCGCTTTCTCTCGCATCAGCGCATCCGCTTCTTCGAAATTGTTCCCGATGACCCCGTCCAGGATCGCATTCTTGACATATTCCTTCAGAATGCCGATTTCCCGGCAAGGTTCGATCCCGAAGAGCCGCATCACATATTCCCCCGAGATCGGATTTTTGAAGTTGCGGATGGCGTCCTTCGCTTCGACCTCCACGAGTTTCCGCTGTACAAGTTCGAAATTCTCTTTGATTCTTGCAACTTTCACCGGATTTTTCGAGGTGATGTCGGCATTGCAGAGCAGCATCAGATCGTCAATGTCGTCTCCGGCATCGAACAGAAGCCGGCGTACAGCCGAGTCCGTGACCTCTTCATCAACCAGCGCGATCGGACGGTGATGCAGGCCGACAAGTTTCTGGACATATTTCATCTTTTCGTTGAGCGGCAACTTCAGGCGCTCAAAGATCTTCGGAACCATTCGGGCCCCGATCACCTCGTGTCCGTGAAAGGTCCAGCCAACACCCTCTTCGAAACGCTTGCTGGCAGGTTTTCCGATGTCGTGCAGCAAGGCGGCCCAGCGGAGCCAGAGATTCGGCTGCGTCCGTCGCGTCTCGACCGTGCCCCCTCCGTCCGCTTCTTTGGAATAGTCGCGCAAGGTACCTGCAGCGATTCCCGCGGCTTCCTTCGCGGCGACATTGTCCAACACCTGGATCGAATGGGAGAAGATGTCCTTGTGTCCCTTCCCGTCCACGGATTCAACGCCTTTCAGCCGCAACATCTCCGGAAGGATGAATTCCAGCAGCCCGGTCTCGTCCATAAGCCGGAATCCCAGGGACGGCCGAGGCGTTACGAGCATCTTGCTGAGTTCGTCGGCGATGCGCTCCTTGGAGAGGATGGTCATGCGGTCCTTCATACGCTTCATCGCCTGCAGGGATTCGGGCACGATGGTGAAGGGGTGTTCAGGGGTGCTGAGCTTGCAGACGAAACGGATCGCGCGCAGCATCCGGAGCGGATCATCGCTGTAGGTCTGCTCGGGTTCGAGCGGGGTGCGGATGATGCCCGCCGCAAGATCCCGGATACCGCCGAAAGGATCCACCAGGGCGCCATAGTCTTCCTTCTGCAGACTGAAGGCCATGGCGTTGATCGTGAAATCGCGCCGGCGCTGGTCTTCTTCCAGGGTTCCGTCCTCGACGATCGGCTTGCGCGAGTCGTGCCGATAGGACTCCTTCCGGGCGCCCACAAACTCGATCTCAGCGCCTCGGTGCTTGAGCATGGCGGTCCCGAAGGTTTTGAATATGCTCACGCGGCAGCGGGGGCCGAGCCGCTGCGCCACGGCTTTCGCCAGCGCGATGCCGCTGCCCTCGACCACGATGTCGATGTCGTCCTTGGCGTTTCCCAGAAAACAGTCCCGCACATAACCTCCGATCACGAAGGCCTGTACTCCCTGCTCCGCTGCGACCTCCGACACGATCCTGAAGATCGGCCGGTCCAGGAATCCTTCTTTGATTGCCGTTGAATTGCTCATGGTTCTGACTTTTGCATCGTTTCCCAATCGGGGAATTCGTTCAACTGAACGAAGGTATCGCCGCTTCGGACAAAGCCGAAGGTCTTGGTTCCGTTCGTGATCGCGAGGTACTTCACCTCCAGCGCCAGGTTGTACCGCAGCACTTGATCCAGCACCTCCCGGCTCATGTCCACCTCCGGCCGTTTGCACTCGACCACCATCAAAGGAGCCGTGTCCCGGCCGTACACCAGGATGTCCGCCCGAAAAAGTTTCCTGCCGAAATTCATCGACACCTCGCTCATCATCATGTGCGCAGGCACCTTCATCCGCTGCTGCAGCACGCCGATGAACCATTGGCGCACCTGCTCCTCCGGTGTAAGCGCCACCTGCTTCTTCCGGAGTGGATCCCAGATCAACGCTTCCCGGTGTTCCCCGTGTTCCTGGTGTTCCCGGTGTTCCTGGTGTTCCCCGTGTTCCCCGTGTTCCCCGTGTTCCCCGTGTTTCCCGTGTTTCCCGTGTTTCCCGTGTTCCCCGTGTTTCATATTCAGCTAATAATCAACATCTTACTACTTTTCCCTAGGGCAAATCCGCCCTAGGGCTTTCGATCAACAGCATCATTATCAATGGCTTGCGTATCACGACGATCGGCGACATCCTTGAGCAGCAGCCCTGCCAGGGTCATCCCGAAAATCGCTGTGACGGGCGCGACCGCGCCGTTGATCCGCGCTTTTTTGAAGGTATCCGTCTCGACGCCTCCGGCGGCTCCCCGGTTCTCCCGTACCTCCGTACCGTACACACACAGGAAGGGTTTTTTCGGGAATATGCCGCTGTGGCGCATCTGCCTGCGGATGGCGGCTGCCAGCGGACAGCCCTTTACCTTCCAAAACTCAGCGACTTGAACCCGTGTCGGATCGATCTTGAGGGCGGCTCCCATCGAAGAGAAGAGGGTCGCTCGACTTGCGGAAGCCTGCAGCAGCAAATGAATTTTGTCCTTCAGGCTGTCTACCGCATCGATCACGTATTCGTACGCATCCAACGGAAATTGTCCGGAGGTTTCTTTGGAATATACCTCCCGAACGGCAGTTATCCGCGCGTGCGGATTGATTTCCAAGAGACGTTCCTTCAAGGCTTCCACCTTGACGCGGCCGACCGTATGCACCGTCGCCATGAGCTGGCGGTTGAGATTCGAAGGCGCGATGCAGTCCGGATCGACGAGGGTGAGACGGGTGATCCCCGACCGGACCAGTCCCTCTGCGCACCAGCTGCCGACCCCGCCGACGCCGAAGAGGATGACCCGTTTTTCCGAAAGGGCCTTCATCGTGTCCGCTCCCAGCAGGAGTTCCGTACGGTTGAATATTTCTTTTTCCGTCAGCATGGACATATTCCCGGATTCCAAGACAAAAGCAGCCCGACAGAAACCGCCGGACTGCTTTCAATTTCGGATGAGCGGGTCGGACATGTCGGACCTCTTTTCATCTTGTGGGAGCAGACGGATTCGAACCGCCGACCCTCTGCTTGTAAGGCAGATGCTCTGAACCAGCTGAGCTATGCTCCCTTGTGCAAACCAGCCCGCAAGGTACTGTTTGGGGACTGCAAAGATACGGCAAAATTGCGTCCTTACAAATTTTTTGGAACATTTTCCCCTCCCGCGCGCTTTTCCGAGCGTCCATTTGAAACATTTTTACGGATTTTTCAGTATATTTGTTCGCCGACGAACCTCACCCGTCCGCCGGCACACGTCTGGGGATGTTCTGGTTTTGACAGCATCGATGCTGGACGGTAAGCACGTCGGGCTCTTCCGCGGTCGGCCCGTTAATCCTGGTCACGGAAAATTTAGTTGCCAATAACAACTACGCACTCGCTGCCTAATCTGATCTCAGATCAATTAGCTTAATCCGAGCCGCCTAGGTTGCGGTTCCGACGAGTATCCCGCGGACTTCAATCCTTCTCTGTCCGAGTTCGGGGTATCATTCAGGAAGGACGCTCCGGTGGACTCCTTTCAAGCCGGCTAAGATTCAAAGGATACGCCTCGGGTGGCCCGTCTTCCGGCAGCCCCCGGCCGACAACCAAAGGAAGAATAAACGTGTAGAAAGCTGTTTGGTACGTTGTTTGGACGGCGGTTCGACTCCGCCCATCTCCACAATTTCAGGGAGCTCTGCCCTTTGAGAAGCCTGCAGGCTCTTCTCGCCTGCTTGGATAAAACCAACGGCCAATGCCCCGCCCTATTTTACGAATCACGGGCACGAGATTATGCCCTGTATGTTGCTGCAGGCACGATCGCCGTGGCAAGACGGCCATTTTAAAGGGGGATTTTCCACAGGAATATGCCCTGCAGCGGTCTGGAGACGAGATCGATGTGCCCGTGGTTTGCAGAAAAGTCTCGGGCTCGGGCGGCCGAGAACTGGTGAGGTACGTGACTGCCGGCCTCCCCTTCCCGGCAAGCAGGCAAATCCCTTGAAAAGCGTTATCTTTGTCTGAACAACAAGCAGACACCATGGCAGACGAGACAATCATTTTCTCGATGAACGGGGTCGGGAAAATCCTCCCGCACAACAACCGCGTCATCCTCAAGGACATCTACCTTTCCTTCTTTTACGGGGCCAAGATCGGCATCATCGGCCTCAACGGCTCCGGCAAGTCCACCCTCCTGAAAATCATCGCCGGCGTGGAGAAATCCTACCGGGGCGAAGTCGTCTGGGCGCCGGGCTATTCGGTCGGTTATCTGGAACAAGAGCCGCGGATGGCTCCTGACAAGACGGTGATAGAAGTGGTTCAGGAGGGTGTCCAGCCCGTTATGGATCTGCTTCAGGAATACAATGCTATTTCCCTGAAATTCATGGAACCCATGGACGACGATGCCATGAACAAACTCATCGAACGGCAGGGAGAATTGACCGAAAAGATTGAGCACTGCGGAGGCTGGGAGATCGACTCCAAACTGGAAATGGCCATGGACGCCCTCCAATGCCCTCCTTCCGATGCGGTCATCAAAAACCTGTCGGGAGGTGAACGGAGAAGGGTGGCCCTCTGCCGCCTGCTGCTGCAGGAACCGGATGTCCTCCTGCTGGACGAGCCGACCAACCATCTGGACACCGAGAGCATTCAGTGGCTGGAAGCCCACCTGCACAAGTACAAGGGCACGGTGATCGCTGTCACGCACGACCGTTACTTCCTCGACAATGTGGCCGGCTGGATTCTGGAACTGGACCGCGGCGAAGGAATCCCCTGGAAGGGCAACTACTCCAGCTGGCTGGAGCAGAAGGCCAAGCGTCTTGCCATGGAGGAAAAGCAGGAAAGCAGGCGGCGGAGAACCCTGGAGCGCGAGTTGGAATGGGTACGAATGGCCCCCAAGGCCCGGCAGGCCAAGCAAAAAGCCCGTCTGGGAGCCTATGAAAAGTTGGCCTCGGAAGATGCCAGGCAGAAGGAGCAAAATTTGGAAATCTATATTCCGAACGGCCCGCACCTGGGGAACAAGGTCATCGAATTCCACGATGTCAGCAAGGGCTACGGAGACAAGCTCCTCTTCGAGCACCTGGATTTCGTCCTGCCGCCCGCCGGCATCGTCGGCGTAATCGGTCCGAACGGAGCGGGAAAGACCACCCTCTTCCGCCTGATCATGGGTATGGAAAAACCGGACACAGGTTCCATCGAGATCGGGGAAACGGTCAAGATTTCCTACGTGGACCAGCAGCACAGAAGCATCGACCCGGACAAGACGGTCTTCGAGACGATCGCCGAGAACTCGGAATGGATCCGCATCGGCAACCGGGACATCAACGCCCGCTCCTGGGTCAGCCGCTTCAACTTCACCGGCGCCGACCAGGAGAAACTCTGCGGCGTGCTCTCCGGCGGCGAACGGAACCGCCTGCATCTGGCCTTGACGCTGAAAGACGGCGGGAACGTCCTTCTGCTGGACGAACCGACCAACGATGTGGACGTCAACACCATCCGCGCCCTCGAGGATGGCCTGGAGGGCTTCGCGGGCTGCGCCGTGGTCATCAGCCACGNNCCACGACCGCTGGTTCCTGGACCGGATCGCGACCCACATCCTCGCCTTCGAAGGCGATTCCCAGGTGTACTTCTTCCAGGGAACCTATTCCGAATATGAAGAAAACAAGAAGATGCGGCTCGGCAATATGGAGCCGAAGCGCTTCAAATACCGGAAACTGACGAAGTAGCCCAGCCGCGAAGCAATGAACATCGAACTCGTTATCCTGGACTTCGACGGAACGATCGGGGACACCAATGAAGTGATCACCGAAACGATGCTGGGCACGATGGCCGAACTGGGATTGGAGCCCCGCTCGCGGGAAGCCTGCAATGCCACGATCGGGCTTCCGCTGGCGGAATGTTTCCGGGTGCTCTACCCGGAGTTGCCGGACAACCGCATCGAATGCTGCGCCGAGACCTACAGAAGACTGTTCGTAAACAACCGCCGACGGAGCCGGACGACTCTTTTCCCCCACGTAAAGGAAACCTTGAAGCGTCTGAAATCATCCGGGATCCAAATCGCCATCGCAAGCAGCCGCAGGCATGAATCTCTGGAAATGATGGTGGACGAGGTCGAAATCCGGGAATATGTCTCTTTCCTGATCGGGACGGATGAAGTCGAGCATCCGAAACCGGAACCCGACATGGTGTTAAAGACGTTGGCGCATTTCGGAGTGGATGCCGCGCGCGCCCTCGTCGTCGGGGATGCCCCCTATGACATCCTGATGGGTAAAAGCGCGGGGTGCCGCACCTGCGCCGTCACCTATGGCAACGGCTCGTTGGACGAACTCCGCGCCGCCGAACCCGACCGGCTCATCGACAACTTCGCGGACATCCTCCGGCTGCTTGAATATTCCTAGTATTTCAAACTGACAAGTGATGAAGAGGCTCGGGAGCCGCTCCACGAGGACCGGAAGCAGGAAAGAATCAGAAGCGTACGGTCCGAGGCTCCGCAGTGAAGGAACTGAATGTCGCTACGGCATTCTGGAAGTAGAGCACGATCGTGTTGTCGTCCGTGGCGGAATACATCTGCTTCAGCCCCGGATTCTGATCGAGCATGTACTGCTTCGCCTCGACGCGCTCATCCGGGACAAGCTGTCCGGCGATACGGATCCAAGTGGTTCCATCCTTGCCGACCGCGCAGATCTCCACGTTCGGATTCGCGACGATCTGTTTGTACACGTCCTTCACCTTGCCCGTCTGGATGTACAGTTTCCCTTCGAAGATTTCAGCAGTTCCGAACGGTCTGACCCGGGCCTGTGGAATCGCATATTCCGCACCGAAGGGGTCGGTGTCGTCGACGGTTGCGAGGAAGTAATAACCTGCGTCCTGCAGAAACTGCCGGACTTCTTCAATGTTGCCCAAAGGAATTGATTCGTCTATCATGTTCGGTTGTACTTTTGTAATTGCATTCTCTTCGCTGCTTTCCGCATTTTGTCCGCCCGGGGTGTTTCGGCATCCGGAAGCGATCAGTGCCGTGAGGGCGATAAGGGAATAGATAATCTGTTTCATATTTTCTGGATATTTATACAAATATCGGGAAAAATCGGCGGAATAGAAAATGGAAATCGGGCAATCCTGACTATCTTTGAAGGGACAAATACGCGAACATGAACATTTTATGATTGAAGATCTGCTGCTTCCGCTGGTGTGCGAACGCTACCGGACGGATCTGGCGTACCGAGAGGGGCACCGGAAGATCATCGCCCCCAAACCCGGAACGGTTATCCTGGGGCTGCATACGCCGGAGTTGAAACAGGTGGCAAAGTCGCTGGCCCGACGGGAAGACTGGCGGGAAACGCTCGACGCTTTCGCAAGGGAAAAACGCCTGAGCCATGACGAGCGGATGGTCTGGGGGCTGATGCTGAACTATATCATCTGCCCGCTCGAAGATAGACTGCGCCATGTGGATGCATTTATTCCGGCCATCGACAACTGGGCAATCTGCGACAATTTCTGCTGCAACGCAAAGTGGCTGGCGAAGCTGACCCGTCCCCGAAAAAGGCGTTCAGAATCCGCGTCTTTTGCTGACCCGCCCCAGAAAAGTCCAGCGGATAATCATGAGAAAGAAGCGGTCTGGAAGTGGATAGAAGGGCATTTTTCCGCCCGGGACGAATTCGAACGGCGGGTGCCGATCGTGCTGGCGCTGGCTTATTTCCTGGGTCCGGACGACATGGACCGGACGCTTGCAGCGATGGCCGGACTGAAACTTCGAGAAGGAGAACCCTACTATATTCAGATGGCCGTCGCCTGGCTGCTCGCCACCGCCCTGGCCCGCGACCCGGACAAGACCCGCTCCTTTGTCAACACAGGCATCGCCGCCGGCACCCTCCCCCGCGACATCGTGAAGCGCTACGTCCGGAAAGCCCGCGAATCCCGCATCACCCGCGACACTCCCGCGCTGTAGCCGACAGCGGCTTTCCCCTCCACCGAATCCCAACAAGAGCCTACCATGACTTGTAAGGGTCTCAGCGCAAACAACTGCCCTAGGGCGATTTTGCCCTAGGGCATATTCCGAAAGCAGGGATACTGTGGGAACCGGGACAGATACCTGGGAATAGACATTGGAACTGTCGGGGAAAATCGTTACATTCGCAAGACCTAAATGCATTACTATGAAACCCAGAAGAAAATTCTCCGGCGTGGTGCTGATGCATATCTACCAACGCCCAGTTTCGAGGGGACTGATCTTCTATTCAGTCAAAGATTTCCTCGTGTTCTACACACTCTTCTGCATTTATGCAGAAAAACACAAAGTACGGATTCTCGGACTATGCCTCATGTTTGACCACATCCATGTGCTGGTCGAGACGGATTCCCAGGCAGAACTCTCCGCATTCGTCCGCGACTACACTTCCTGCTTCTCGCTGGAGTACAACCGCCGGTATGGGTTGAAAGGTCAACTTTTCGAGCGGTGCGGGATGGCCGCCAAGGCGAGTGACAAGGCTCGAAGAACCGCACTGGCCTACGTCTACAACAATCCGGTCGAGGCACGGCTCTGCAAATCGGCTGAACAGTGGCAATGGAATTTTCTTGCCTACGCCCGATCCCGAAATCCCTTCTCGGATCCAATCGTCCTACGGAAAACTTCGCCGAGGTTGCGGCAAGCCATCGCATTCGTCACGAGTGTACATCTTCAGAAAAGGGCTCTGACATATGCGTATCTGGACCGGATTTTCGACGAATTGACACTGGACGAAAGCAAGCAGCTGACCGACCAGATCGTGTCCATCTATTCAGTCATCGATTTCACGGCCTGCACCCGCCTGTACGGGTCCTTCGACGGGATGCTGCTTGCTTTTCGTTCGAACACGGGAAGCGAATACGAGATCAAAGAAGAGCGCGAACGACGTCTTGACAGCATCTACATCAAAATGGCCAATTTCGTCTCGCAAGAAAGGGGGCTTCGGAATATAGGAGATCTGCTTAGACTGCCGGTTCATGAAAAAATCACCTATTCACATAAGTTGATCGCCTGCTGTGGGGCAAACACCTATCAGGTCAAGAAGTTTCTGCATATTCCATAGAGCCGGCGGGGGCAGACAGCGCCGCGAAGGCAAGTCTCTGAACGATCGCTCTCTACTGCAAGTCCCTAGGGCAAAATTGCCCTAGGGCACGAATGAAAGGGGCTGGTTTTGAATATGTTGCGCAACTCACATCCGATATTCAGGGGAAAAGCGTAACTTTGTTCAACCTGAAGGATGCTTTATGAGCATTCGGTGAGGAATGGGAGACTTGAGTACAACAAAAAATGGAACGAAAAAGCATTGAAGTGGTAGCGGCGGTGATCCGCGAAGGAAACCGGATTCTCGCCACCCAGCGCGGGTATGGCGATTTCAAGGATTTCTGGGAGTTTCCGGGCGGGAAGATGGAGCCGGGCGAGACGCGGGAAGCAGCGCTGAAACGGGAAATCGAGGAGGAACTCAAAACCGAAATAACGATCGAGCGCCTGCTTGCAACGGTAGACCATGACTACCCCGACTTTCATATCACCCTCCACTGTTTCCTCTGCAGGGTCCAAGAAGGTCATCTCACACTAACGGAGCATGAAGCGGCGAAATGGCTGGATGCCGGCGCTCTGGACTCGGTGAACTGGCTTCCCGCCGACCGAAGCGTCATCGAATTGTTGAAAGATCAGATTTAGCGTTTTACTTCTTCGCGCGGAGGGTCAGAACATCCACTTCCGGCCAAGCGCCGAAGCGGAAGTTGAGGAAGCCGCCCAAACCCGTATTCACGAAGAGCACTTGACCGTCCTCTTCAAACGCCCCGGCCCATTCCTTAAAGAAAAACATTGCAGGTGAGAAGGGCCCGATACGGAACTGCCAAGCATGGGTATGCCCGGAAAGCGTCAGTTGGATGTCCGTATCCGGAAGAACGGCCTTCCGCCAATGAGCCGGGTCATGGGTGAGAAGAATCTTGAACATTCCGTCGGGCAATCCCTCCAGCGCTTTCGGAATGTCGGCAAGCTCGGGGAACGGCGGCTCCCCTTCGTTTTCAACGCCCAGAATCGCCAGACTGTCGGTCCCGCGGGTGATCACCGTGTGCGAATTCAACAGCAGATTCCAGCCCATCTCCGCCTTCAATTGTTTCAGCCGCGTCACCAAGCTATCTAAGATTTCCGGAGACTGATCGTGTTGATAGGTGCCGTAGTCGTGGTTCCCCAGCACCGACCAGACTCCGTCCGGAGCCGAAAGCCGAGACAGCAAGGGTACGAAGGGCTCCACTTCCGAAGGGATGCGGTTCTCGAGATCGCCTGTAAACAGAATCACGTCCGGCTCGGCTTCCAGCACCTTGCGGACCGTTTTTTTCACCAACGCTTCACGACCGGCAAACGATCCGATGTGCCAATCGGAAAGGTGAGCGACCCGATAACCGTCGAAGGCGGCAGGCAGTCCCTCAACCTGAAGGGTAACATTCCGTACCCGCAAGAGCCGCCAGCCGACGGTTAACCCAAAAAGGAAGCAGGCGACGAGTGCCAGCGCAAGCGCGAGGCCGACTTTTCGGCCGAAGCGGACAGCTTTCGGAATGAATATCCCCGCGATCTTCCCGAGCAGCCAGCAGCAGATATACAGAGTCACCGGAGCCAGGAAAAACAGGAAAATGAAGAAGAGTAGGCGGAAGAAAAAGGGAACTGTCATGGTTGGGAATAACTTGCGGTGGCGGCAGCGACCTTCGCGGCCGCTTCGGCGAAGTCGGATCCGGAAGAAGCGTACAGAATGGCGCGCGAGGAGTTGATCAGCAGGCCGCCGATGCTGTTGGCGCCATAGGCGATGACGGCTTCCGCGCTGCCGCCCTGGGCGCCGACCCCGGGCACGAGGAAGAAGTTGTCAGGACAGAACTTCCTGATTTCCTGTAGTTTTTCGGCCTTGGTCGCCCCAACGACGAACATCATGTTGTCCGGACTGGAGATTTCCATCATTTTTTCCATCACAACCCGGTAAAGCGGTTTGCCGTCCTTCGAGACTGTCTGAAAGTCCTCGGAAGAAGGGTTGGAGGAGAGAGCTACAACGATGGCGAAGCGGCCGGAATATTCCAGAAAAGGGGTGACGGCCTCGCTGCCCATATACGGGGAAAGGGTGACGGCATCGAAGTCGAAGGTCTCGAACAGACTACGGGCGTAGAGCCGAGCGGTGTTGCCGATGTCACCGCGCTTGGCATCCGCGATCAGGAACTGATCCGGATGATGCAGGCGAAGATAGTCCACAGTGGCCGCAAGCGCGCGGAGGCCGTCCGCGCCGAGACTTTCGTAGAACGCCAGATTGGGCTTGTATGCGACACAGTGCGCCGCGGTCGCGTCGATGATGCGCCTGTTGAATGCAAGCACCGCCTCTGTCTCGCTCCGCCCCGCCTTGACGCATTCCGGCAGATTCGCATAATCGGTGTCGAGCCCGACGCACAGCATCGTGCCTTTTGTTCGGATGTTCTTGTACAGTTCTTCCCGGGTCATATCATTTTCTGCTACCTGAAATATTCATAAAACTTGGCGATGGATTCCATACCCGCGAAGAACTGGCTGAGTAGAAAGCTTTCGTTCGGGGAATGGATCGTGTCGCGTTCGAGGCCGAAGCCCATCAGAAGCGGATCAATGCCGAGAATTTTCTGCATGTCCGCAAGCACGGCGATGCTGCCGCCGCCGCGGCTCGGCACCGGCGCGATGCCGTAGACCTCCTCCATCGCCCGTGACGCTGCTTGGAATGCAGGCGAGGAAATCGGAATCAGGAAGCCCTCGCCACCTTCGCAAGGCTTGACTTCAATGCTGCAATAATCCGGCGCGGTCTGTTCCAGATACTCCTTGAACAGTTTCGTGATCTTCGCGCTCTCCTGGTCCGGGACCAGCCGCATGGAAATCTTCGCATGGGCGGACGAGGGCAGGACCGTCTTGGCGCCCTCGCCCGTATAGCCGCCCCAGATGCCGCATACATCCAGACAGGGTCGGATGCCGATGCGCTCCAGGGTCGAGTAGCCTTTTTCGCCGCGTACCGCGCGAATGCCGATCGAGTCTTGAAATGCTTGCATATCGAACGGAGCCCGGGCCAGTTGCGCCCGGTCTTCGATCGAAAGCTCCACCACATCGTCGTAGAAGCCCGGCACCGTCACCCTTCCGTCCGCATCGATCAGCCCGGAAATCAAATCGCAAAGGGTCTGGATCGGATTGGCGACCGCTCCCCCGTAATGGCCGGAGTGCAAATCCTTGTCGGGACCGATCAGGTTCACTTCCAGATAGGCGAGTCCGCGCATGCCGCAGTTGATGGAAGGTACTTTCTCGGAGATCATCGTGGTGTCGGACACCAGGATCACGTCCGCGCCCAGCCAGTCTTTGTGTTTGCGCACCCAGCCCGCCAGCGACGGGCTTCCGATTTCTTCCTCTCCTTCGAAGACGAACTTCAGGTTGTGATGCAGTTTTCCGCTGCGAACCAGGTATTCAAAGGCTTTCAGATGCATGAACAACTGTCCCTTGTCGTCGTTCGCGCCCCGGGCGTAGATCGCATCGCGGCCGGACGGGTCTTTCCGGATCTCCGGCGCGAACGGGTCGGAAGCCCATTTCTCGAGCGGCTCCGCGGGCTGCACATCGTAGTGTCCGTAGACCAGCACGGTTTTCCATTCGGGATTGACCATTTTCTTCGCGAAGACGACGGGGTTGTGTCCCCGGACGGGATAGACATCGGCCTCGTCGGCGCCGGCTTCGAGCAGCAACTCCTTCAAACGCTCGGCACACCGCAGCATGTCCGGCTTGCGCGCTTCCTGGGCGCTGACCGACGGAATCCGCAGCAAGGAAAACAGTTCCTCGAAGAAACGGTCCTGATTTTCTTGAATATATCGCTTCATACGCTTAGAGTTATAATATCCAACGTCCGCCGGTCATACGGACGATCCGGCTAAAGTCTGTTTTTCAATTTCTCGCGGGCATAATCCAGGGTAACCGTGAAGGTCTTCCGCCGGGAGGTCGGGGCGTCATACATGGCATCGTCGAAGATCTGCTCGCAGATCGAGCGGAGCCCGCGGGCTCCGAGCTTGTTCTTGATGGCAGTGTCCACGATCAGTTCCTTGACCCCGTCGGCAATGCCGAGCTTGATGCCGTCCATCTCGAACAACTTCTCGTATTGCTTGAGGATGGCGTTCTTGGGTTCCGTAAGAATCCGCAGCAAGGCGTCCCGATCCAAGGCTTCCAGGTAGGTGATGACGGGCAGGCGGCCAATGATTTCCGGAATCAGTCCATATGCCCGCATGTCCTGTGCGTCGACATATTTCAACAGATTGTTTTTGTCGATCCGACGCTGCTTGGCAGAGCCAAAACCGATCACCTGGGTGTTCAGGCGTTGGGCGATCCGGCGCTCGATCCCTTCGAACGCGCCTCCGCAAATGAAGAGGATGTTCTCGGTGTTGATGTGAATAAATTCCTGTTCCGGGTGCTTGCGACCTCCCTGCGGCGGAACGTTGATTACGTTGCCTTCCAGCAGTTTCAGCATCGCCTGCTGCACCCCTTCGCCGGACACATCCCGCGTAATGGACGGATTGTCGCTCTTGCGGGCAATCTTGTCGATCTCATCAATGAATACGATCCCCCGCTCCGCCTTGGCGACCTCGTAATCCGCTTCCTGCAAAAGGCGGGTCAAGATGCTCTCTACATCCTCTCCCACATAGCCCGCTTCGGTCAAAACGGTCGCGTCCACAATGGTAAAAGGGACATTGAGCAGTTTTGCGATGGTCCGGGCAAGCAGGGTCTTTCCGGTGCCGGTGGGCCCGACCAGAAGAATGTTGGCTTTTTCGAGCTCCACCCCGTCGTCCGGACGGTCCACCAAATTGTGGTTGATCCGTTTGTAGTGGTTGTACACCGCTACGGAAAGCATCCGCTTCGCTCGTTCCTGACCGATGACGTACTGATCCAGATAAGCTTTGATTTCTTTGGGTTTCTTGACATCGTCGATCCTGCCGAGCTTCTTGGCTTTCGCTGCGGCACCAAAGGTGTCGCGGATGTATTCATGCGCCAACCGGACGCAATCGCTACAGATGTGGCCGTCTATCCCCTGCAGCAGATACGGGACGTCCTTCTCCTTCCTGCCGCAGAACATGCAGTGCCGACCTGTCTTCTTCTCCGCCATTATCGGGTTTTCCGGGTCAGGATTTCATCCACCATTCCGTAGTCCAGGGCTTCCTGAGCCGTCATCCAGAAGTCACGGTCGGCATCAGCGAAAACCTTCTCATACGGTTGGCCGGAGTGTTCCGAGATGATGTTGTACAGTTCGGTGCGGGTCCTCTCGATCTCCTTGGCAGCAATCATGATGTCGGAAGCCTGTCCGCGGGCCCCGCCGAGCGGCTGATGGATCAGCACCCGGGAATGCGGGAGACAGGAACGCTTGCCTTTGGTACCGGCGCAGAGCAGCACCGAGCCCATGGAAGCAGCCATGCCCGTGCAGATCGTCGCCACATCGGGCTCAATCAAGTGCATGGTGTCGTAGATCGCCAGCCCGGAGGTGACTTGTCCGCCGGGGGTGTTGATGTACAAAGAGATGTCAGCCCCCGGATCGGTGGATGCCAGGAAGAGCAGTTGGGCTTGGATGATGTTCGCCACATCGTCATCAATCGGGACGCCCAGGAAGATGATCCGGTCCATCATCAGACGGCTGAAAACGTCCATCGTTGCCACGTTCAGCTTCCGCTCCTCGATGATCATCGGATTGATGTAAGCATTCGTGGCGCTTTGAAAGCGACTCAGGGTCGTCGAGGCGATGCCTCGGTCCCGGGTAGCATATTTCTTGAATTCTTCGTTGTCCATAAAATTCTGTTTCTATCAATTAGCGTCCGTCTATTTCAAAGCCTGGAATTTCTCCAGGGTAATCTTTTTGTTCTGCAAGGTCAACTTCTCCTGGACAGCCGCGATGACCTTTTCGTTCTCGACATTCTCCTCCAGATTACGAGCCTGACGCTCGTCGGAGAGAATCTGACCGGCGGCTTCCTTGAGCAGTTCCTCCGGCACATTTCCCATTCCGTACATGGCATACTGATAGGCTGCGTAGCCGAGCGCGGCTTCCTGCATGTCACGGTCCTCAATCTTAAGGTCGAATTTCTTCATCAGATAGCCCCGGACCAGTTGCCAGCGGAAATCGGCCAGGAAGCCGTTGAACTCCTGCTCGACCTGCTCCTTGGTGAATTTTTCCCGGTTGTTCTCGTAGAGCCAGCGCTTGAGAAAGTCTTCCGGAACGGAGATCGCAGCCTTATCCACCAGATAGGCGCGCAGGTCGCGGGAGAGGCGGTAGTCGGATTCCTGTTTGTAATTGGATTCCAGACGTTCGGCGATTTTCTTGTCGAATTCTTCCGGAGTCTTGACGACATCCTTTCCGAACAGCTCGTCAAAGGTTTCCTGGTTCTCCTGCGCAGGAACGAAGGTCTTGACATTGACGATGGCGACATTCCATTCGGGTTCCAAAGCCGCCAATTCCTCCTTCTTGATCTTGAGCAGACTGGCCCGGTCGTTTTCATTCTCAAAGGCAGCGTTCACATCGACTTTGAACCGGTCGCCCGCCTTCGCTCCGAGGAACTTCTTCCTGGCGTCACCGGCCACATTGCGGATGGCGATGTAGGCTCCCTCGACCGTCCGGTCGTCCTGGACAAGATCGGCAATCACATAGTCTTCCTCACCGGCAGCCTCCCCTTCTTCCAACTTCCCTAGTTGCTTCAACATATTCCGCTTCATTTCCGCCTTGGCCGCATCCGTCACCTGAATCTTGTAATAAGGGACTTTGTCTTCTTTGGTGACTTCAAAATCCAACTTGGGAGAAAGTCCCAGATCGAACTTGAACTCAAAATCGTTTCCGCTTTTCCATTCCTGTTCCGGCTGCGATGCGCTCGGGAGGGGCTCGCCCAGAATGTTCAGCTCATTGTCCTTGATGAATTTATCCAACTGTTCGGAAACGAGGGCATTGATGACCTCGTAAAGAATCTGTTCACCGTACAGACGGCTGATGAGTGTCATCGGCGCCATGCCCTTTCGGAAGCCCTTCAAATCCGCATTCCTCCGGTAAGCGGAAAGCCTTTTTTTCTCCTGTTCCGCGTAATCTTCCCCCTGCAAGGCGATGGTCAGCTCGATATTCAAATCATCGATTTGTTTCTTCGTTATATTCATACTCGAATCTATTGTTTTTTATTTGTTCTTCACTTGGGATAGACGACTCTTTCGTGGTACAACTGCGAAAGATAGGACTTCAAGGTCTCCTTGACCGTGTTCAGGTCACGGATGGAAATGTCCGCGCACTCAAACTGTCCGGCATTCATCTTCAACGAGACGATCTCCTCCACGAAATCGGAGAAGGTTTCCGGAGAATTGTCCTTCAGCGTCCGGGAAGCGGCCTCAACGGAATCACAGACCATCAAAATGATCTGCTCCCTCGTAGAGGGTTTCCTGCCTTTGTAGAAGAAGTCTCCCCCTTCCGCGGGATCTCCGCCGGCATTCAGATATTGATTGTAAAAATAGGACGTACAAGATGTTCCGTGATGGGTCAGGATAAAATCCTTTACAATGTCGGGCAGATTGTGTTTCGCGGCCAGTTCCAATCCGTCAGCCACATGCCGGATGATCATGACCGCGCTTTCCCGGGGCGACAGCCCCTTGTGGAAATGCTCGGAACCGACTGCCACGCTTTCATTTTCAATGAAACACTGGGGCTTTTTCATTTTCCCGATATCGTGATACAGCGCTCCTGCCCGGACCAGCAGGACGTTAGCGTCGATGGAGCGGGCAACCACGTCGGACATGTTCATGACTTGGAGGCTGTGCTGGAAGGTGCCGGGCGCCAAATGCTCCAGTTCCCGCAGCAACGGGTTGTTCGTGTCGCACAATTCCCGCAGACGGGAATTCGAAACCAGATTGAACATCCGTTCAAACAGAAAGATGAGCGGATAGCCGGCGACGGAAAGCATGGATCCCACGAACAAGAAGGCGACAGCCTGATAGGGATTGTCATGCACCATGTCGATGAAACGAAATCCGAAATAGGTCAGCGTCAGACACAGGAATACCAAGCCGGCGGAAATGAACTGCATCCAACCCCGGTTGAAAAATTTGAACGAAAAGATAGCAACCATGCTCCCCACGATGAACATAACGAACAGCACGGCCCCGTTGCCGGTAAAGATCAGCAAAGGCAGCAGGGATACCAAGCAGATCGTAATGATCACCCTGTTCCGGAAGAAGGCTTCCAAGTAAAGGGCTGTCAAGGTGAAGGGAACCATGTAGAGGAAACGCGGCGCGTATTTCTCAACGAGCAAGGTACTGGCCGTCGAGAGCAGAAAGATAAAGACCAAATAGAAGAACCGGTTTCTTTCTTGGAAGATCTGTTTGTTCGAAAAATAAACGGCCAGAAAGAAGAGCAGGGTCAGGATGAAAGCGATCAAAGCATTTCCAAGCCAGAACAGGATACGGGGACCGCCGGACCCTATGCTGTTCTCGTATTCAACCTTGTAGGAGTCCAGCATCTGCGCGATCTCGGCCGTCACGATTTCTCCTTCCGATGCGATCAACTGACCTGCGCTCACGAAACCTTGGGTCGGGGAGATGCCTGCCGAGCGTTCGGAATTGACCAAATCGGTGGTCTGCCGGTCATAAGTGAGATTCGGAAGTACCAAATCGTAAACCCCGGAACGTCTGAGCACCGAATCAACATTCACTTTCGGCGCTTTTGCCGACACAAGCGCGAGCAACTTTCCACGGGCATCCGATTCCTTGTAGATGTCCGATACCGGTTTCTTCGAAACGCGCTTGTCCTTATGGATGAAGACAACCTCGTTCGCCGGATCGTTGACTTTGTTGTCCAGCTTGATTCCGTCGTCCGACACAACCCCGTTGGAATAGATGGTTCCGAGCGCGGAAACGATGAAGGGACGCAGGGACGCGCTCTGCCCCAAGTCCAATTCTTCAGCCGACCTCTTGGCTTGATCCACAACGCCCTGCGAATACCTGTAGTAAGGAATCCGGATCGACTTGTTTTCACTCCGCTCTTCCCGAAGCTGTTCATCGGTCTTGAGAAGCGGGAAGTCAAACTGGGCGATCAGCGTCTCATGGTCCCAGGGCGAACCTTTCCGGTAGTCATAACTGAATTTCGCGCTCCTCGGAAAAATTACCGTAAGCACAACGAAAAGTACAAGGAGCGGAAAGAAGCGCAGGATGTGGAAGGGCAGGCGGGGAAGTTTCATGATCGAATGCTATTTGAAAGGACTTCCGGTCTCACGGGCGATGTAACGGTAGGTCAACCGATCCGTAAGTCTCGGGAAAAGCCGATGCGCCCAGACCGTCGCCTTCCCCAAACCGGTAAGGATCAACTGCGACTTGCGTTTGTACAATCCCTTGGCAAGATGCTGCGCGCATTCCTCGGCGGACATCAACTTATCCTCCTGCAGGGGTGTTTCCCCTTGGCGGGAACCGTCCGCAGTCAGCGCGACTTTGCGAACATTGGAATCGGTATAGCCGGGAGCGAATACCATGACATGGAGTCCGTCACGGAGATGCTCGATCCGGATCGTGTCCAAAAAGCCACGGATCGCATACTTGGAAGCGGAATAGCCGGTCCTTGCAGGCAGGGCGCTGTAGCCGGCGATGGAAATCACCCCGACCACGGAACCTTTGGAAGCCAGAAGGTGGGGCAGGGCGAATTTCGTACAGTACACCGTTCCCCAAAAATTCACATCCATCAAAGACTTGATGACCTTCAGATCCAAGTCTTTGAACAAGGCGCGCATCGAGATGCCGGCGTTGTTGACCAGAATGTCGATGCCGCCGAACTTCTCAACCGCCAGCCGGATCAGGTTCCGGCAGTCCTCCTCGACGGAAACATCCGTCTTCACACAAAGGACTTTCTCCGGATTTCCGTTGACTGATGGCGCCAGCTCCAGCATTTTGTCATAAGAACGGGCCGCCATCACAACGTTCGCACCGAACGATCCGAATAATCTGGCAGAAGCCAACCCGATTCCCGAGCTGGCTCCTGTGATCACGATGACCTTATCCTTGAAATGATCCGGATTCATATGCGGACGCTATTTCATGACCGTCATAGAGGCAAGCTCACCGCTGGAATAATAACCCTTGTCGAGTTTCGCTCGGATCTCCTTGAAAGCGTTGAGCGTATAATCCACATCTTCCATCGTATGCGCCGCGGTCGCGATGATCCGGAAGATGATCATGCCCTTCGGAATGACCGGATAGATAACTATCGAGCAGAAAATCTTGTAGTTCTCCCGCAAATCCTTCACGATCTGGGTCGCTTCCGCGAGGCCTCCCTTCACATGGACCGGAGACACACATGCCTGAGCGGGTCCGATGTCGAAGCCCTCCTTGCGGAAGCCGTCCTGCAGGGCGCGGGTGATGGTGAACAGCCGTTCCCGGAGTTCGTCTCCCTTCGGGCTGTCAATGATCTCGAGACGCTTCAAGTTGCCGATCACAAGGGGCATCGGAAGCGCCTTCGCATATACCTGGGAACGCATGTTGAACTTCAGGTACCTGATGATGTCCTTCGGACCTGCAACGAAGCCGCCGATACTGGACATCGACTTTGCAAAGGCAGCGATGTAGATATCGACTTCGTCTATGCAATTCAGTTCCTCGGAAGTCCCCCTTCCATGTTTCCCCATGATGCCGAATCCATGGGCATCGTCCACGAAGATGCGGAACGGATATTTCTTCTTCAAGGCGGCGATTTGATCCAAAATGCCCAACGCGCCCGTCATCCCGAAAACGCCTTCCGTAATGAGCATCACACCGCCTCCGTTCTCGTCAGCGACTTTGCAGGCGCGCGCGAGTACCTTCTCGCAGTGTTCGATGTCGTTATGACGGAATTTGAAACTCTGGCCCCTGTGCAGACGGACACCGTCCAACAGGCAGGCATGCGACTCAGAGTCGTAGACGAGCACGTCATGACGGCTCGTCAAGGCGTCGATGGAGGACACGATCCCTTGGTAGCCAAAGTTGAACAAGAAGGCGGCTTCCTTCTTCTCGAAAGCGGCAAAGCGGTTTTCAAGTTCGACATGGTACTTGGTCTGCCCCGTGAGCATGCGGCTTCCCATCGGATAGGCCAGTCCCCATTCTTTCGCCGCATCGGCATCCGCCTTGCGGACTTCCGGGTCGTTGGCGAGTCCGAGATAGTTGTTCAGACTCCAGTTGAGCATTTCCACTCCGTTGAACTTCATATGGGGGCCCAGTTCTCCTTCCAACTGCGGAAACATGTAATAGCCGTAGCCATGCTCATAGTACTGACCGATCGGTCCGCCGGAATCTCTCGATATCCGATCAAAGATGTCCTGTATCATATTCGTAAAAAATTAAGCGTCAATGTTTGCATAGTGTGCGTTTTCCTCGATGAACTGTCTGCGCGGCGGGACATCGTCCCCCATCAGCATAGAGAAGGTCCGTTCCGCCTGCGCGGCATTGTCGATCGTGATTTTGCGCAGCCGCCGTTTCGCGGGATCCATGGTGGTGTCCCAAAGTTGCTGGTCCGACATTTCGCCGAGACCTTTGTAGCGTTGCACCATGACACCCTTGTCGGAACCGCGTCCAAGCCGCTCAGTCGCCTCGGCGCGCTGACTCTCCGTCCAGCAGTACACCTCCTCCTTGCCCTTTTTGACCAAATAAAGCGGCGGCGTGGCAAGATAGACGTGACCGTTCTTGATAAGATCGAACATGTAGCGGAAGAAGAAAGTCAGAATCAGGCAGGAGATGTGGGATCCGTCGACATCGGCATCGGTCATGATGATGACCTTGTGGTACCGAAGTTTGCTGAGGTCCATCCTTTTCTCTCCGTCTTCATCCTCCTGAGCCACGGAAACCCCGAGCGCGGTGTAGATGTTGCGGATTTCCTCACTGTCGAAAACACGGTCGCTCGACGCCTTCTCCACATTCAGGATCTTTCCCCGGAGGGGAAGGATGGCCTGGGTGCGCCGATCGCGGCCCTGCTTCGCGGTACCGCCGGCGGAGTCTCCCTCCACGAGGAAGAGTTCGCAGAGTTCCGGATCCCGTTCGGAACAGTCCGCCAGTTTGCCGGGCATGCCGGCTCCCGTCATAGCCGTCTTCCGCTGGACCATTTCCCGGGCCTTCCGGGCTGCATTGCGCGCGGTCGCCGCCAACACGATCTTCTCAACGATGATCCTGGCCTCCCGGGGATGCTCCTCCAAATACTGATCCATCGCTGCCGAAGTAGCCTGGGATACGGCGGAGATCGCTTCCTGATTGCCCAGTTTGGTCTTGGTCTGCCCCTCGAACTGCGGCTCCGCGATCTTGATGGAAACCACCGCCGTCAATCCCTCCCGGAAGTCTTCCGGAGCGAGATCGCCTTTGTACTTCGCCAGCAGGTTGTTCTGGTCGGCATAGTTCCGAAGGGAACGAGAAAGCCCCATCTTGAAGCCCTGCAAGTGCGTACCACCCTCGATGGTGTTGATGTTGTTGACGTAGGAATAGATCTTCTCGGAATAACCGGTATTGTAACTCAAAGCGATATCGATCGGAATGACTTTGTCGTTCTGGGCGCAGACCGGCTCGGGAATCAGTTGCATCGCCCCGGCATCAAGATAGTCAATGAACTCCTTCAATCCCTCCTTGGAGTAGAAGGTCTCAGACCGCTTGATCCGACGGCCGCTCCGCTTCCTGTCGCCTTGGGCATCGAGGATATATTCGTCCACCATGTGGGTCGACCGGTCGTCGGTCAGTTTGATTTCAAGTCCCTTGTTCAAGTAGGAGAGTTCCCGCATCCGCGCGGAAAGCGTGTCGTACTTGTAGACGATCGAGTGGGTGAAGATCAGCGGATCCGGATGAAAGGTGATGATGGTACCCGTGTCATTACAGGAGCCGACCACTTCCACCGGACCGAGCGGTTTTCCCCTCGAATATTTCTGGACGTAGATCTTTCCCTCGCGATGGATCTCGGCAATCAGGCTGTCGGACAAAGCGTTCACGCAGGAAACGCCTACGCCGTGCAGACCGCCGGAGACTTTGTATGAACTCTTGTTGAATTTTCCGCCGGCATGGAGGACGGTCATCACGACCTCTAGAGCGGAGCGGTTCTCCTTGGGATGCATACCGGTAGGGATGCCGCGTCCGTTGTCCGACACCCGGACGGAGTTGTCTTCCAGGATTGTTACGGTAATCTCATTGCAGAATCCAGCCATCGCCTCGTCGATGCCGTTGTCGACCACTTCATATACCAAGTGGTGAAGCCCGCGCTCACCCACGTCGCCGATGTACATCGCCGGTCTCTTGCGCACGGCCTCCAGGCCCTCCAGCACTTGGATGCTGCTGGCGGAATATTGCTGTTCCGCCTTCCTTGTCGCGTCGTTCTCAATCATATGAATATCTCAAAATTTCTCAGTTCTACCGATAGAAAACCCCCTTCCAAAACAAGGGTTGTCAAAAACAGACAAATATACGAAATTTTCTACAAACTCAGGGTAATCCCGGTGGTAAACCAAGGTCCGCTCTCCGCATACAACGGATTTCGCTGGACGGTCATGTTCAACAGATTTCCGGCTTTCGCGTAGATCCCGAACTTCCGGGTGATCCAATAACCGGTCAGTGCCCCCAGATCCACGTAGCCGGGAATCTTCCAAGTCTCTTCCAGACTGCTCTGCGTCGACCGGGAAGTCGCAGCCTCCAGATCGATACCGAGGTAGATCCGAGGATTGATGTCGTACACCGCCCGCAGATTCCCGGAGAAGGAGGGAAGTTGCAGGTACAGGTGCTGGTACAGGTTGCCTTCAGTCTCTGTCTGCACGTTTCGAAGCGACTCGAATTCGTTGCGGCGGTAATGCACGCCCGCATCGATGACCACCTTGGCGGACTTCCAGGAAAGGAGGAGATCGGCATAGTACAGGCCGTAATCCGCATACAATAGAGCAGGCCTATTCATATTCATAGGCGAGATATAGCCCTCTAATAAAGCCCGTATGCCATCTGTCAGACCGTTTTCATAGACGGCGCCCCCTGCGCGAAGGTCGTATTGGAGACGCGAGGCGATGCTGCCCTTGATTCCGACTCTGGCGTTAACCCGCTCGATCCCGTTGTCAATGAGCGGGCAGGCGCCCCATGCATAATAAGGCGTCACCTGGTGATTCGCCCCGATAAGCGAGGCATAGGGATTCAGCAGGCTGCCCCCGCTGACGTCGCCATAGAGCAGAAGATGATCCGGGACGACCTCCAGCGAGGCATGCACGTCGGGATAAACCGTCTTCCCCTTTTTTTGGCTGATGGCTAGGAAGCCGGCGGAGTCTTTCTGATCCCCTCTGACAAGACCTTCGATCCGGAGGCCCAAACTCAAGTTCAAGGACCCTTTGCGGAACTGATAGCGCGGCATCAGGGCAAGTCGGCCGAAACTTCCCTCGAATACGTTTCCGTAGGAATAGGTGGAACCTTCGAAACCGACCAGGAACCGGTGCGTATCATCGAGCACCTGACCGATTACTCCGTCCAGCACAAAATAGCTTTCATCAAGCCGGTGCTTCCCGGAAGTCATCAACGGAGGCCCGAAAAGCAGGGCTTCGGTCTCCAAGTTGTCGCTCGCGAACCGTCCGGAAAGCCCGGCGTCGTACAAGAAGTAAGTGCCACGGTTACCCTTGCCGCTAACCCGGAGATTGAAGTCGGCTGCGTTGTAGCCCCGCTTCGCGATCATGTCCTTCGTCATCAGGCCGTAGTAGCCGACGCCGAAAGAGAAAAGGGTCTTGTCCCAACTTACCCGTCCATCGAAGCCGGCGGTTGTCAGCAGGTCATAGCCCTTGAAGTGATCTCCGCTTTTCCGGAAAGCCCACACCCCCGCCGTATCGCCCTCCTGCTGCGGAGCAAGCCGGTGATAATTCCCGATGAAAGAGCGGTGCGTGGCATAGACGCTGAACTGGAACCGTCCGTCCAGCTCCGGGCTGTACACAAATTCAAGTTCGGGATGCAGCGGATAGCCCGCCCCTGCTTTGAAATAGAGCGATTTCCCCCGATACGCATCCTTCTCGGGACGCATGTCCAGCATGTAGGGCTTGAAGCTGTAGGAACCGCCGTACGGAGGGTCGAAAACTTCATAGTTGAAATCCAAGTCGAACCGCATCAGGGAATCCGGAATGTTCATCCCGATCCGGGGCTTGCGCACGTCGGAAGGCTTTCCCTGATAGACATTGGTCACTTCGACCGTGGGATTGAGATTCTGCCCTAAAGAGAAAGGAGCCGTCAGCAAGCAAGCCAGAGCGCTCAGAAATAGGCTGTTCGTTTTCATTTTTCGTTCATCAAGTTCTGAAGTTTACCCAAACGCATACGGACATTGTCAAGCACATCATCCGCCGTACCCGCGACCGGCTGATAGCCGTTCAGTATGCTTTCAAAGGTCGCCTTAGCCTGATCGTAATTATCCCGTTCGGCGAAGGAGTCTCCCAGAACGATAAAGGCCTTGGCCAGCCAGTAGGACTGGTTTCCGGCAGCGTCGGCGAAACTGTAGACTTTCTTTTCCACCTCTTCGTACCGCCCCTGATCATAGGCATCTTGGATGAGCATGAAGGCGGCCTCGGCCCCTTCTTGCGTAGCGGGATCGACACTGAGCCGCGTGAAGAGTTCGAAAGCCTTATCACGCTCGCCCGTTGAGAGATTGGATTTCGCGATCACGAAATCCGCTTCCCGAAGTTCGTCCGCGGAACTCTTCGAATCCGCTTTCACCTTCCCGGCGCCGGAAATCGCGGCGGCATATTCCTGCCCTCGGTAGGCGGATCGCATCATACCGATGCGGGCAGCATGCCGGTTGTTTTCAAGGCGGGCTGCCTGAAGCAGGGAGGAATACCCGCCGTAAGCATCCCGGAAGCGCTCCAGTTCATAAGAAAGGCGGGAAAAATTCAGCATGGCGATTTCGGTGAATGAGTCGGCGCTCCCCCGGTCGATAGCCTGCCGGTACCAGTCGCAAGCCTGTTCCTTGTTCCCCAAGTTGCGGTAACATTCCGCGATGTAGAAGCTCGCCTGTCCCACCTTGCTCCCCTGCGGATAGCGCTCCAGATAATTCTGCAGCGCGGTGAGCGACTTGCTGTAGTGATCAGTCAGGTACAATTGCTCGGCCGCATTGAAGTACATTTCCTCTTTTTCACTGTCCGTCTTTCCCTTGACCCCGCCGATCGCCTCGGCATAGTCCAGATACTCGTCGGTCCTTCCCTGAGACTGATAGATGGACTCGATGGCGAGCAAAGCGTTTTCCGCATACTCCGTCTCAGGCATCTCCTGGACGACCTGCTTGTAATATTCAAGGGCCTGGTTGAATTCAGACAGGTTGCGGAAAATCATTCCCAACTCGATCAGCGAGCGGGCGATCATGGACTTGTCCTGGGTCGAAGCGCTGAGTTTCCGGAAACAGTCCATGGCTTCGTCGTTCCGGTCCACGGCCACATAGGCCCGGCCCAATTCGTACAAGGCCTCGGCATAATAAGCGGCGGACGGATCCGCATGTTCCGCTCCAGAAAGGGCCTGAACCTTTTTGTCCCGGTCCCCGAGGAGGCCGTACGCGATTCCGGCCCGGTAGAACGGATACAGATTGTCCGAATAATTGAAGCGCTCAGTGGCTGCTTCGTATTTCTGGATGGCGATCGCATAGTCCTTCCGGATGAAGTCGCAGTCGGCGCGGCGCACGGCTGCGTCTTTTCCCTGCAGCGGATTCTTCGCGGCCAGATACTGATCGAACCATTTGGAGGCGTTGTCGTAGTCCTCCAGACGGAAATAGCTGTAGGCAAGATCATAGGGAATTAAATTCCCTTCCTCCTTCCCGTCCAGGGCAGAGATATTGTACAAGTCTTTGAACGTCTCTACCGCCTGTTCAAACTGTTCGCTCCGGTAATAGGCTTCTCCCAGCCAGTAACGCGCGAGTTGGTTGAACGTCTCTCGACGGTCCGAGTAATACGCCGCCGCCCTCAGGCAGGGAATCGCATCCCTCCAGGATCCGTTCTCGATCAACTGGTGGGCACGCAGGTAATTGGCCCGCATGTAATTGGCTTTCTGATTGTCGTCCAGCAGGTCGATGTGGCTGTAGGCCTCCACCGCTCCGGCATAATCGTGATTGTAGAGCGAAGACAACGCCATGTAGCTGTAGATCCGGTCCCCTTTCTGCTTGTCGGAATATTTCGCGATGTAGTCGTCGAAGACCGTCGGATTGTGATTCAGATCAAAAGAGAGCTTGGCGTAGTTGAAGTGGGCATCTTCCTGGATTGCCAAATCGTAGGTCTGCTCGGAAGCCTCCTTGAAGGCTTGCATCGCAGCCACCTTGTTTCCGGTCTGGATGTAGCTGTAGCCCAGCTGGTAGTTGGCGATCTGTCCGATCGAATCGGTCCGTTCCTTCATAAGGGAATAGTTGTCGATCGCCCCGGAGAAATCATCGACCGCGTAGAAAAGAGAGCCGGCATAAAAGAAATCGTTTCGATCCATGTCCCTGCGGCTCCGCTCGATCCGGTCGTAATATTCCCGGGCCTTCGCCGTATTTCCGGTGGCCAGGAATGATTCGGAAATGATCCGCGCCAGATGCGGCTGCCGTTCCTTGGGAATACGCTCGTATAGTTCCGGACCGTTGCCCGTCACATACCCATAGTCCTTCCGCATGAATCGGCATTCCAGCATGTAGTAGTTGGACATGTCGGTGAACCGGGGATCGCGCGCCGCTTTTTCAAACCAGTCATAAGCCTCCTGGAACCGCTTTTCGGAGTAGTTGATGTAACCCAGCGAGTACCGGGACGGGGCCGTATAGTCCGATTGCGGCATTTTTTCAGCCAGTTCGAAGCCGGACTTGGCCGCCGGGATGTCCCCCGTTTCGAAGAGCGCGTAGGACTTCTTGAAAGAATATTCAGGGAGCTGGTCGGCATACAAATCCTTCCGTTCGATCTTGTAAAAGGTACTCGCAGCCTCGGCATAGTCTTCTTTGTCAAAGAGGTTGAGAGCGTTGTAAAAGTGAAGTTGCGGAATCAGGGACGAGTACGGATACTCGAAGGCATACGCCGCGGCGAGAAGCTCGTTTCCGGGCTCCTGGAGCCGGACGGAGCAGAGCGTTTCATAGCCCTTCGCGACAAAATCTCCCGTTTCAGCATACAAAGCGCCGAACAAGGTAGCGGCTCGCTCGAACATGCCCCGTTCGTAGAGATCCATCGCGCGGCGGAAAGTTTCGGGAGCGGAGTCCTGAGCAATCAGGCTGATTCCCGGGCAGAATACCATTGCAGCGACCACTGCCACGATGTGTTTGCGTTTCATATCGATTCCGAAGTTTTGTTTCCTAATAAAATATTTTGCAAATTTACTCAAATATACCTGAAAAAAGGTATATTTGTTAATGTGAATATGCAAGATAACATCCACACTGCATCAAAAAACGAGCCGATTGTCTTTTTTCGCGGCGCGGACATTTTCAACGGAGAGACCGCGGTCATCTACGACCTTGACATGGAGATCTTCCCGGGGGATTTCGTCTACATCGTAGGCAAGGTCGGCACCGGCAAGACCTCCATCATCCGCACGATCACCGGGGAGAATCCTCTTGGAAAGGGATCCGGACAGGTCTGCGGCTTCCAGCTCAAAGGAATCAAGGATCGCGACGTCCCCTATTTGAGGCGCAAACTCGGGGTTGTTTTCCAGGATTTCCAGTTGCTGATGGACCGGACAGTGGAAAAAAACCTTGAATTCGTGCTGAAGGCAACCGGATGGAAAGATCGGACCGCGATCGACAAACGGATTCTGGAAGTGCTGGAGGATGTAGGGGTGGTTCACAAGGCCCACAAAATGCCCCACCAACTTTCCGGCGGGGAACAGCAACGGATCGCGATCGCCCGTTCCCTCCTGAACAAACCCGAGGTTATCCTCGCGGACGAACCGACCGGCAATCTTGACAACGAAACAGCCGACGGCATCCTGAAACTCTTGACACGGATCAATCGCGAGAACGGAACGGCCGTCATCATGGTCACGCACAACCGGAATATCTTCGAAAAATATCCGGGCAGGATTTTTGTCTGCAAAAATGAGACTTGTACGGAAAATGTCAACAACGAGGTGATCGACCTTGCCTTGACCATTTGATTTACGGCATGCAAAAAAAACAGAGATACGTACAAATCCTGAATTGGTTCTTGAAGAACGCTCCCGTTGCGGAAACGGAATTGCATTACACCTCTCCCTACCAGCTGCTGGTCGCCGTCATCCTGTCCGCCCAGTGTACGGATCGCAGGGTGAATATGGCCGCCCCGGAATTGTTCAAGCGATTCCCCTCCCCTGCCGACCTTGCGGCAACCACCTTCGACGAGGTCTTTCCCTACGTCAAATCCATTACCTACCCCAACAGCAAAACGAAGTACTTGATCGGTATGGCGCAAAAGCTGATGGCGGATTTCGACGGGGAAGTTCCCTCCGACACCAAGGCGCTGATGAGTTTGCCCGGAGTCGGCCGCAAAACCGCGAACGTGATTGCCTCCGTTCTGTACGACAAGCCCGTGATCGCGGTCGACACCCATGTGTTCCGGGTCTCTCGCCGGCTGGGACTTTCCGACGGGAGGACGGTCAAGGCGGTCGAAAAGGAACTGGAAAGGAATATCCCCGTCGAAATCCGGGCGAAGGCCCATCACTGGCTGATCCTGCATGGCCGCTACACCTGTACGGCAAGGGCGCCCCGGTGCGGGGAATGCGGACTGCGAAACTGGTGCAGGGATTACGCGCAGCGAAACCCAACTACAGAAAATCTTACTTAGCATATGTGGATAACGTTAATTATTCTTTTGGTCGCGGCGGCGTTCTTTATCAATGGTAAAGTTCGCTCGGACCTTGTGGCTATGTGTGCCCTGCTGGGATTATTGTTAAGCAATGTCCTTACTCCGGCAGAGGGGTTGGCTGGCTTTTCAAATAATACCGTCATTATGATGGTAGGTCTGTTCATCGTGGGAGGCGCTATCTTCAAAACAGGTCTTGCCAAGATGATCAGCAGTAGAATTTTGAAACTCGCAGGCACAAGTGAAATCAAACTTTTTCTTTTGGTCATGTTGGCGACAAGCGGTATCGGAGCTTTCGTAAGCAATACGGGCACGGTGGCTTTGATGTTGCCCATCATTGTCAGTATGGCTGCAGCTGCCGGTACATCTCCAAGGAGACTGCTCATGCCGCTTGCTTTCGCCAGCAGCATGGGAGGAATGATGACCCTGATCGGTACGCCTCCGAACCTGATTATCAGTGATACTTTAGCGAAGGCCGGTTATGGTGAACTTGCATTCTTCTCTTTCTTGCCGGTTGGCATCATTACAGTCATAGTAGGTACGCTTTACCTGATCCCGGCAACCAAAATCTTCCTTTCTCCAAAAGACAACGAAAAAAACAAAACCATTCAAGGCAAGTCTCTCAAGGAATTGGTTCGTGAATACGGCATTTCCAATAATCTATTCCGGGCTCATGTCGTATCCGGCTCTTCAGCCATCGGAAAAACCATTGTTGACATGAATATATACAGGGAGTATGGTGTCAATGTGCTGGAACTTAGAAGAAGCCATGGGAATAATCGTTTTGTACGTACCATCAATCAGCAACTTGCTTCTCCAACTTTAACTCTTCAAAAAGATGATGTGCTCTATTTATCGGGAGATATAGAAAAGATACAGAAACTGGCAGCTGATTTCTCACTAAAACTACTTGATAGTCACACTGATGAAATCGTACACAAAGGTGCTCAAACAAGCTCGAAAACTTCGTTGGATTTCTATGATATCGGAGTTGCGGAAATTCTGATCATGTCATCTTCATCGATGATAAACAGAACAATAACAGAACTTGGATTTAGAAGTAAATTTAATGTTAATGTTCTAGGTATAAGAAGAAAGCAAGACTACATACTTCACAATTTAGGCGGAGAGAAAGTTCTTGGTGGTGATGTCCTTCTCGTCCAAGGAAGGTGGAAAGATATCGCAAGACTTCGAAATGAGTCGGACAACTGGGTAGTTCTAGGGGAGCCGCTTGAAGAAGCGGCAAAGGTAACGCTGGATTACAAAGCTCCGATCGCGGCTCTCATCATGGTGGCAATGGTGGCGGTAATGGCTATTGAAAGCATTCCGATCGCTCCGGTTACAGCAGTTTTATTAGCAGCTGTTCTTATGGTTATAACAGGATGTATTCGCAGTGTTGAAGCCGCTTACAAAACAATCAATTGGCAAACAATCGTGCTTTTCGCAGCGATGCTTCCGATGTCTACAGCCCTGGAAAAAACAGGAGTCTCTACGATGATTGCTGATTATATCATCAATAACTTCGGCAGCAGTGGGCCATACGTTGTTCTTGGAGCGATTTATTATGCGACGTCACTGATGACGATCTTCATCAGCAACACCGTAACGGCTGTCCTCATGGCGCCAATCGCCCTCGCAGCGGCAACAGGTATCGGCGTAAGCCCGATCCCGTGTTTATTTGCAGTGACGGTAGCGGCAAGTATGTCTTTCGCTTCTCCGTTCTCGACTCCGCCAAACGTTCTTGTGATGTCGGCAGGTCAATACACATTCATGGACTATGTAAAAGTCGGCTTGCCACTTCAAATTCTGATGGGTATCGTCATGATTTTCGCCCTCCCGTTGCTATTCCCATTCTGATTCATTAGATTACATCATAGCCGCCCGTATGGTTGACAAAGCACCATGAGGTCTTGTCGATTCCTTTTTATCATGCTCTCTTTCAACACAGAAAATCTTCTATTCATCGGTTCGGTTCTGATCTTCGCTTCCATCATGATCAGCAAAGCGGGCTACAGGTACGGCGTCCCCGCCTTGCTGCTTTTCCTGATCGTCGGGATGATATTCGGAAGCGATGGGCTAGGACTCGTGTTCAACAACTACCATCAAGCCCAGTTCGTCGGTGCGGCCGCCCTCTGCGTCATCTTGTTCAGCGGCGGCATGGAGACCCAGTTCTCCGCTGTCAAGCCGGTTCTCCGGGAGGGCATCATGCTTTCCACCATCGGAGTTATACTCACGGCAGTCTTCACGGGACTCTTCATTTATCTATTGACGCTGTTTCTCCCGCTTTCCACCCCGACAACCCTTCTGACGTGCTTGCTGCTGGCGGCAGTGATGTCCTCGACCGACTCGGCGACCGTGTTCAGCATTCTTCGCAGCAACCGGATGGGGCTCAAGGAGCATCTGCAGCCGGCGCTGGAACTGGAGTCCGGCTCCAACGACCCGATGGCCTACGTGCTCACGGTCGTGCTCATCCAGTGTGTGCAAACGCTCTCGGATCCGGGTGCCGCGCATGAGGGGATCCATGTCTGGAGAATCGCCGGAAACGCGATGCTTTCATTTTTTCTGCAACTCGGGATCGGTACGGTACTCGGATTGGCGTTCGGTTACTTCGCGGTCTGGTTCCTCAACCGCATCCATCTCCACAGCACCTCGCTCTATGCCATCCTGCTCCTGAGCATCGGTTTCTTCACGTTGTCGGTAACCACTCTTTTGAAGGGGAACGGCTTTCTCGCGGTCTACCTGGCCGGAATCTTCATCGGTAACAAGCCCCTCGCCAACAAGCGTGAAATCTTCAAATTCATGGACAGCATGACCTGGATCATGCAGATCGGCATGTTCTTGACCCTTGGGCTGCTGGTCAACCCGCGGGACATGCTGTCCATCGCTCCCCTCGCCTTGCTGGTCGGAGTATTCCTCATACTCGTAGCCAGGCCATTGACCGTCTTCATCACCCTACTCCCCTTCCGCCAGTTTTCCTTGAAAGCCAGGATTTTCATCTCTTGGGTGGGACTGAAGGGCGCGGCGCCCATCCTCTTCGCGACTTACCCGGTAATCGCGGACGTGCCGGGTTCCGAACAGATCTTCAACATCGTATTCTTCATCACCATACTTTCCATGCTGGTACAGGGGATGAGTATACCGACCGTAGCACGTTGGCTACGGCTCGACCTGCCCGAAGAGGAGCAAACCGAGACCTTCGGGATCGAGATCCCGGAAGAAGCAGGCAAGTTGTTGAACGCCCGTCTTACGGAAGCGGACTTGGAGGCAGGGAACACCCTCAAGGAAATTTTGCTGCCGGAGGGAAGCCGCGTCGTGATGATCCAGCGCGGCAAGGAACTGATCGTGCCCGACGGTTCCGTCGAACTCCGACCCGGCGATGACCTTCTGATGATCCGGAAAAACCAGTTGGACGAAGACGAAGAATAATGTATCTTTGCACCGCAAAAGAATCTAATCCCAAGAAATATGAAAAGAATCGTACTCATCCGTCACGGCGAAAGCCAATGGAACAAGAAAAACCGGTTTACCGGCTGGACCAATGTTGACCTCAGCGAAAAGGGGCTGCAAGAAGCGCTGGAGGCCGGAAAAGCCTTGAAAGAAGCCGGCTTCACTTTCGAGGTGGCCTACACGTCCTACCTCAAACGAGCCATCAAGACCCTCAACAACGTACTCGATGCCATGGATCTGGATTGGATCCCTGTTAAGAAGACTTGGAGGCTGAACGAAAAGCACTACGGCATGTTGCAGGGACTCAACAAGAGCGAGACCGCCGCTAAATACGGGGAAGAACAGGTGCATATCTGGAGGCGCAGTTACGACGTCGCCCCGCACAATCTACCTGATGAAGACCCGAACAGCGCCACACAGGATCCTCGCTACGCCCTTGTTCCGGACCAGTACATCCCTCGCACAGAAGCTCTCAAGCACTGTATTGACCGGGTCATGCCGTACTGGGAATGCGAGATTTTCCCTGCGCTTAAAACGCATGACTGCATCACCGTCGTCGCCCACGGGAACAGTCTCCGCGGCATCGTGAAACACCTCAAGAACATTTCCGACACGGACATCGCCGGCTTGAACATTCCCACGGGCGTACCCTATGTGTTCGAATTCGATGACAATCTGAACTTTATCCGAGACTACTATCTCGCTGACCCCGAAGAACTCAAACGGAAGCAGCAGGCCGTCGCCAATCAGGGAGCCGCCAAGAAGTAATCAAATTGTAACAATTCCGCAACGGATTTTTAATATCCGCTGCGGAACTTTGCCCAATATAAACTCAAAAGGCATGGAGAGTCTTTATCTGGGGCTTGTTATTTTTCTGCTTTTACTGGCTGTCTTCGACTTGGTCGTCGGCGTAAGCAACGATGCGGTCAATTTTCTGAATTCAGCGGTCGGGGCCAAGGTGGCCACCTTGAGAACCATCATGATCGTGGCGGGAATCGGCATCTTCCTGGGCGCCACTACCAGCAGCGGCATGATGGAGATCGCGAGAAACGGAATCATGCATCCCTCGATGTTCTCGTTCCGGGAAGTCATTTTCATCTTCGTCGCGGTGATGATTTCGGACGTCGTGCTGTTGAACATCTTCAACAGTCTCGGGCTCCCCACCTCCACGACCGTCTCGATGGTCTTCGAATTGCTGGGCGGTACAGCCGCCATCGCCATGTTGAAAATCGCTGCCAGCAACGGAGCCCTCAGGATCTCGGACCTCATGAACACCGACAAAGCCTTCGAAATCATCGGCGCCATCTTCATCTCCGTGGGGATCGCCTTCGTGTTCGGCGTCATTCTGCAGTGGCTGGCACGTTTGGTTTTTACCTTTGCCTACAAAAACGGGCTCAAGTGGAAGATCGGTATCTTCGGGGGACTTGCAACCACGACGATCCTGTACTTTATGGTGTTCAAGAGCATGAAGAATTTCAGCTTCATTCGCCCGGAAGTCATGGAATATATCAATACCAACATCGGTCTGCTCCTGCTGTACTGCTTCATCGGCTCCACCATTCTGATGCAGATTCTCTACTTCTTGAAAGTCAATGTCTTCAAGGTACTGGTCCTGATGGGGACTTTCGCCCTGGCGATGGCCTTCGCAGGTAATGATCTCGTGAACTTTATCGGAGTTCCCTTGGCAGGGCTTTCCTCCTACAAGGATTTCATCGCGAACGGCTCAGGGGATGCCGCTTCCCATATGATGACGGCATTGAACGGACCTGCCAAAACTCCGTTCCTCTATCTAGCCGGAGCCGGACTGATAATGGCAATTGCCCTCGCAACCTCGAAAAAGGCGCACAACGTGATCAAGACTTCCGTCGATCTTTCCCGCCAGAACGAAGGTGACGAGATGTTCGGCAATTCGAAGATCGCACGGGTGCTGGTGAGAGCCTCAAACAACGCCGGCCGTTTCTTCTCGGACGCGATTCCGGACAAAGTCAAGGCTTGGGTGGCCAAGCGATTTGATACAAGAGAAATCCACCTTGAACACGGGGCCGCTTTCGATGAAGTCCGCGCTACCGTCAGTTTGGTCATTGCCAGCCTCTTGATTGCTTTGGGTACCTCCCTGACGCTCCCCCTCTCCACGACCTACGTCACTTTCATGGTAGCGATGGGTACGTCCCTGGCCGACAAGGCCTGGGGACGGGAAAGCGCGGTCTACCGTGTCACCGGCGTGGTTTCCGTGATCGGCGGCTGGTTCGTTACGGCCGCCGCCGCATTCTCCATCTGCTTCGTACTAACCCTCATCCACTACTACGGCGGCTTCGTCGGGGTCGGACTTATGGTCGCACTGGCAACCTACATCCTCATCCGGACCAACATCCGGTACCGCAGGCGCAAGGAAGACGAGCAGAAGGACAAGATCTTCAACGAGATGATGCTGTCCACCGACAAGGACGAGATCCTGAAACTGTTGCAGGAGCATGTCACGAAAAGCCAGGCGGATTTCATGAACTACGTCAATACGACCTTCATTCAAATCACGGACGGATTCATCAAGGAAAATCTGGGCATGCTGCACCGCGCGAAGGAATCGATGATCCGCAAGCGGGGAGAACTGAAAAATTTGAGACGGAAGGAATTGATCGGCTTACGGAAGTTGGACCCCTCCGTAGCCATGGAAAAGAACACCTGGTTCCACCTGGGACGAAATTCCTGCGAAGATATTCTGTACTGCATGCGAAGAATCGAGGACGCCTGCGAGGAACAGGTCGACAACAATTTCTCGACCCTCTCCCAGGAGCAAATCAAGGAGTTCATTCCGCTCCGCGACACCGTCCTTTTCCTCACCCGCCGTGCCGAAAAAATTCTCGAGCGGGATGCCTATGAAGAGGTGGAGGAAGTCCGCCGCGAAGAAGCCGAGTTGAGACGTTGTCTGGAGGAGACACGCGACAAGCAGATGCAACGGATGCAGTCCGGGAAGGACAACATCTCCGCAGCCTATGTCTATCTGAGCTTATTGCAGGAAACCCGGGAAATAACGGCCTCGATCGGCCGGCTCCTCCGTGCCTCCAAGAATTTCAGAGAGGCCTGAGTTTACAGATTTTTTGCGATCGTAAAATCAAACTCCAATCCTCCGGTCTGGGCGATGCTCGCGGAGATGGTTCCATGGTGCAGAAACACTGCGTTCTTCACGATGGCTAGTCCCAGTCCGGTACCGCCCAATTTCCGCGAACGTCCTTTGTCAACGCGATAGAAGCGTTCGAAAAGCCGGGGCAGATGCTCTGAAGGGACGCCTACTCCGTTGTCGGAGAAACTGAAAGCATACGCATCCTCCGTCTCCTCTGTCATCCGGATCGTGATCGTCACGCCTTCTCCGGCATAGGCGATGGAATTGTCCGTCAAATTACGGAAAGCCGAATAGAGCAGCGAACGGTTCCCCCGCACGATCACGTCGTTGTCAACGAGGGCTCGGTAGGTGATGTTCTTGCTCGACAGTTGCGGCGCTGTGTCGGCTTGAATCAACTGCAGCAGAGCAGCGATGTTCACTTCAGTAGATTCATAAGTATGAGGCGCGTCGTCGAGTTTGTTCAGAATCGAGATGTCTTCGAGCAGACTGGCCAGTCGTTGGCTCTGGGCGTAAACCCGCTTGATGAAGCGATTTTTGGTTTCGGAATCCAACTCCGGTTCATTGACGATCGTTTCCAGGTATCCTTGGATGCTGCTGACCGGCGTTTTCAGTTCGTGGGCGATATTTTCGGTCAGCTGCCGCTTGAGGCGGGTTTTATCGTCTTCGCTTTCTTTCAACCGTCCGTAGAGTTCGACCAGTTCGCGGGAGACATCACCCAATTCATCTTTCGGAAAAACAAGGGCATGCTCCGGCTTCGCGCCCGAATACTCGGCAAACGTGCGAAGTTGCCTGATATACTTACCCAGCCTGCGGGTGAAACGAAAGTAGATGAACAGAAGCAGGACAGACAGGATTCCGGCAAGCCACAGAAAGGTGTGGTCGGCAGACAGCATCCGTGTCAAAGACACATCATAAGGCAAGGCAGAGCGGATGACCACTCCGTCATCGGGGAAATAGGTGGCGGAATAAAACAAGCGTTGGCCGCCCAGCGTCATGGACGACCGCATGATGTCGTATCCGCTCAGGGATTCTGAAGTCATCGCTTCCGTTACTTCCTTTCTTCCGAGATGATTCGGCATGCTGTCAGGGTCCGCGGCGCTGTCGTACAAGACTTTGCCGAGACTATCGATGACGGTCAAGCGAAGATGCGGAATTGAGTAGTCGGAAACATATTCAGAAAAAGGCGGATGTTCCGGGTTGCGAAGCACCTTTTCCGCAACTTCCCTGTTGTAGCTCTGAAGGCGTTCGTTCAGCAAACTGGCTTTATAGATCCGCTCACGATGGAACTGGAATGCGACGAAGCAGATGACAAAGGCGAGAAACAGAGTTGTGACACTCAAGAACAGCCTCCCGCTGAAACTGATGCCGATCTTATTCTTCATCATAACAGTACCCGAAACCGTGACGGGATGAAATCCTGGGCCCGTAAGCTCCGATCTTTTTCCGAAGTCTTGCGATGGCCACATCCACGGACCGTTCCGTCACGATGACCTCGTCCGGCCATACTTTTTCAAGAATATCCTGACGGGAGAAGACCATTCCAGGGCTGCCCTTCAGCAATTTGAGAACATCGTATTCCGTTCTGGTTAAAGAAACTTCGCGCCCGTCAACCAGCACTTTCTTCTTTCCGTCCTGAATGACGATTCCATTGCTTTCCACACGGGGCTCCGTCTCTTTCGCCCGACGCAGAACCGCCTTGACGCGCGCGAGGACCTCCTTCAGTGAAAAGGGTTTGGAAATGTAGTCGTCCGCCCCCAGCTCGAGACCTCGCACCGTATCCTCTTCTGTGCCTCTTGCAGTCAAAAAGATGATGGGGATCCGCTCGGTTTGAGGATCCGACTTGATCTTGGCGGCCATTTCAAATCCGGACATCCTGCCCATCATGATATCGAGCAGCAAGCAGTCGAATGCCGGGATGTCCATCTCCAACGCTTCCTCGGCAGAGAAAGCCGTTACCACATCATACCCGACCTTTTCCAGATTGAACTTCAAGATGGCGCAGATGTCCTCTTCGTCATCAACGACCAGTATGCGTTTTCTGTCCATATCATACAAATTTAAGGAAGTTTTGGACTTGATGCAACAAAATTATTATATTTGACGAATATAAAACGAACTATATGCCGGACATTTCCAAGCGGGGCCGGGAGGCTCCCGCTTCACCCATCAGAAAATTAAGTGCCTTTGCAGAATCTGCAAAAGCACGAGGCATCAAAGTCTATCATCTGAACATCGGCCAGCCGGACCTACCCACTCCACCGAAAGCCATCGAGGCTTTAAAAGCCATTGAGCGGAAGACCCTCGAGTACAGCCCCAGTCAAGGTTACCAATCACTTCGGGACAGATTGGTCGGATATTACCGGAGATTCGGGATTTCCCTCCGCAGTGATGAAATCATCATTACGTCCGGCGCCTCGGAGGCGCTCTTGATGACCTTCTTGGCATGCCTGGACCCCGGGGACGAGCTGATCACGACCGAGCCTGGCTATGCCAACTATCTTTGCTTTGCCGCTGCCGCGGGAGTCAAGGTAAAAACGGTGACTTCATGGATCGAGGACGGCTTTGCGCTGCCCCCTATCGAGGACTTTGAAAAGGCGATCACGGAGCGCACAAAAGCGATTCTGATCTGCAATCCCAACAACCCGACAGGCTATCTGTATTCCGCTGAAGAGTTGTACAAACTGCGGGAGATCGTCCGGGATCACGATCTCTATTTATTTTCTGACGAAGCCTACCGGGAGTTCCAATACACCGATGAGCCGCATATGTCTGTTCTGAGTCTCTTCGGGATTGACAGCAACGTCATCATGATTGACTCGGTCTCAAAACGTTACTCGGAGTGTGGAATCCGCATCGGAATGATCGTGAGCCACAATGCCGAAGTGATGAATACAATCCTAAAATTCTGTCAGGCAAGGCTCAGTCCTCCCCTCCTGGGGCAGATTGTCGCGGAAGCCTCGATCGATGGAACGGAGGAGTATTCGAAAGCCTGTTATGAAGAGTATCTTTCGCGTCGCAACTTTTTCATCGCAGGATTGAACAAGATTCCCGGTGTCTATTCACCGATGCCGAATGGGGCATTCTACACGGTCGCGTCTCTCCCGGTCGAAGACGCGGAAGATTTCTGCAAGTGGTGCCTGACGGATTTCTGTTATGTCGATCCGGATGAGACAGAACCGACGGAGAAGAGTTCCCCGGACAATTTCATTGCAAAACCTCGGAAAAAGAGTGACGGCTGGACCGGTGAAACCCTGATGATGGCACCGGCAGGAGGATTCTACAGTACTCCCGGCCTGGGGAAGAACCAGGTCAGGTTGGCCTATGTCCTCAATAAGGAGGACTTGGCACGCGCGTTGCTGGTTCTGGAAAAAGCGTTGGAAGCCTACAACGCGCGATAATCCCTGCTTACGTTTTCCCCTTATCTTCCGCCTCCGTCCCTCCGGCCGGAGACGTAGTTTTCCGCTATGCAAACTGTGGTCTTGCCCGGTCGATCGGTCTCCGTCCGGCAATAAAAAAGGCGCCCGGGGCATCTCGC